>Ga0224511_10002289_pt1 | contig 12758 bp, 7 predicted proteins | sample SF_May12_sed_USG_2_FD_169988 | JGI IMG/M metagenome (GOLD analysis project Ga0224511, IMG submission 169988) | Sediment microbial communities from San Francisco Bay, California, United States - SF_May12_sed_USGS_8_1 | ecosystem: Environmental > Aquatic > Marine > Sediment | place: USA... | reverse complement strand
AGATGAACCTTAAAATATTTCTTGTTTATTGAAATGTAAAATTAACACTGTTTATTTCACACAGTTACAGCTAATGGCCATAAAACCCATGTTTGCCGTATACAGCATATATTCATAAAAATCAGTGAAAGTCCTCTACAGCATATATGCATAAAACAGTGAAAGTCGTCTTCAGCAAATATGCATAAAATCAGTGAAAGTCTACAGCAATATGCATAAAATTCTGTGAAAGTCGTCTAGAGCCTATATGCATAAAACAGCGAAAGCCGTCTACGGCATATATGCATAAAATCAGTGAAAGTCGTCTACAGCATATATGCATAAAAGTCTGTGTAAGTTGTTTACAGACTATATGCATAAAAATACGTGTGTAATCAGTATACAGCATATATGCATAAAAATACGTGTGTAATCAGTATACAGCATATATGCATAAAAATACGTGTGTAATCAGTATACAGCATATATGCATAAAAATACGTGTGTAATCAGTCTTCAGCATATATGTATAAAAATCTCCGTAAGTCGTCTAGCTATAGCACACATGCTTAAAATCCGTGTAAGCCGTCTATAGGGTGAAGAGAACGGTGAAATAGGTCAAAAGAAGTCCAGCGACCTGAAACAAATTATTATATTTTTTACAAAATGCAATAATTGAAAATTTAATGTAGCACAAAAAAAAATAATAAAAAAAATTCTGACTGTCTTTTATGAGTTCTAATTACAAACATATTTTAATATTTCGAACAGGCCATAACAAGCAACCTTGAACATTTGTGGTACAACATTGTTCAACTAGAATATAAAATTGATCCAAGACTCAAGCTTGCAACTGAAAATGATTTCTTACTTTATTACGTGTACTACTCTTCACTGTTGCATCGTCGGATGCCCACGGTAGATTAACATGTGTTATACTGATGAATGATAATGGTTCGGCCGTGGGATCCGACGATCCACTGGTTGCGGTTCTAGACGTGATCAATGCTTACCGTGAGTATGAACTCCTTGTTCATGGTGATAAGCCCGGCGGCAGTGAAGCCCACCTGGGTCTGCGTCAGCTTGGACACGAACAGGTTCACCTGGAAATATATATAAAAAAGTTACCGGTTAATCGGTCATTCGGTAAGTTAACCGATTAACCGATTAACCTCTTGCATCCCTAATATATATATATCAACATGAATGCATTGTTACGTGACTGGTTTTCTTAGGTATATAGTCTTCATCTTACATTAAGCTGGGTTCACACTACGACGTTTAGACCGACGTTTGGACAAACGTCCAGCTCCGCTAGTAAAAGTTGCTAAAAGTTTATAAGAGTTGATGTTCGCTGGCAAATGCTGACAAACGTTGTGTTTGTTGAAAAATTTTAACATGCAAAAACTTTGCCGACGTTTGGAAATAAACTTTGGTGTAAGTTGTGCTCCGTTCGTAAACGTTCCTGAAAGCTGGCTTAAGTTGTACAGAGTTTGTCTAAGTAGGACTCTGTTGGCAAACGTCGACTGAGACGTTGGCGGTGGTGAACTTAACTTAACCGAACGCTTGTCCAACGGAGGCCAACGGTTACCCGACGCAATGAACGTGATGGTAACGCAAGGGGCTAGCGTAGGAACAGCAACAGCTTGCTCTAATGATTATGTGTCCGCGTCTGTCTTAGTAGGCCTCTTCATAGACACATTCTTTTGTTTTTTGCCTCTCCCTGGCATGTCTACAGCTAAGCTTTACAGCAACCAAATACACAGATTGGAGATGAATAGATGTTGCCACTTCTTCAATCAAAACAAGACTGCCAGGAAGTGTCAACAGTTCGCCTATATATAGACGTTGCCTGACGCGGACCTCAAGCTTACCTACGCTGAGTATTCGTTCGTCTAAGTTGTACTAAGTCGGCGACCGCTGCACATACGTTTCATCTGCGTTGGCAAAAGTTCGCCTACGCTAATAGAAAATAAATACAACGCGGTAAACGCTGTTAAGCGCTAGCAAACGCTGTCAAACGCAGCCAAACGCTTGGAAACGTTCGTAAAAGTTTAATTGCGCCGGATATATAACGTTCGTAGTGTGAAAAATATCCTTCTCGCGAACGTAATTTCGCCGACGTTTGGGCTCATTTATTAGACTTTTCAAACGCTGGTCAACGCTGAAACAAACGTTCATAGCGTGAACCCACCTTAAGGGGCGAAACACCTGTTGACTGATGGGCACTCGGCTGATGATGTCTGTGTTAATTTTAAGTACTAGACGCTGTATCTCACAACATGTAATTGAGGAACATGCAATGAGATTTACTGCATTGATAGGGAGTTAAGATAAATAGATTAATGGGTGTCAATAGATGACATTTAGCTTTAACAACATTTATCCGTTAATTGTGAATTTCAGATTTCGGCTCTACGATGTTTGGCTTTGAAAAATGGAGCAAGAGGAAATTAAAATCAAGAGACGAAATAGCTTAAATATGATTTATCTTTTGTACTATGCGAAAATAACCCGATATACGGTATAACGTTGTAATTACAATTATAGGATCATATATGATTGTAGTTTAAATTGAAATTCTTTTCATTCTGCATTCCCACTCAATGTCGTCGATTCAAATAGCATAAATGCTTCCATTATATTTATGATAGTATTTGTCTCTGCCATTATAAACTTGCCCATGTACCGTAGGCTCAGGTTTCACCGGATGAACCCATGAGGACACACTCGGGTTGCGAGTGAATACGCGGGACAGGGTTACACACGTAAGGGTTACTTCAGGTGACAGATTGTGTGCAGAAGAAATTACCAAAAAACGATATAAATACATTACTTAAAGAAATGGGAATTACATTATAACTTGATCGAAGAACAAAGAATTTATAGGTTAATAGAATAAAACATATGCCTTCATCATAAAATTATAACACGTTCTAATTGTTTCTTGTCGCCTAACACTATATGTGTTATGGTATACGTCATTTTTTATAAGTAGAACATCAACGTAATGTACACGCCTATGGTAACGTAACACAGCAGGAAGACAAATAGACGGTTAGGCGTATTCGATTTAGTTGGGTTAAATTAACCTTACAGACGACAGTAAAGCAAGTATTCGATGCCTTCTTTTAAAACTTCCGTATTGAAAAAACTTGTATGTACCTCTCTTTTACGCTGATTCTAAATGCGATAATTATACATTTGTATTGAACGAGCTGATCTTGCATACAAAGTCGATTGATCTTATATTTTATGGGGGTTTATGTAGTGTTTGGTTCCATGCTTGCCATGGCAGCAAGATCTTGCACCCTGTCATTGTTGTTGTTTTTTCTTGGATATTTTGTGATACACGTCGACGGTAAGTGTGGAGTTTGTAAATACTGCAAACATCTAGAAATAGAAAAGGCGTTTATTCATGTACGTAGACAAATGCGTTCAGTCAATGAAGCAATAGAATAAACTAGTTCTGAGTATTTAATATGAAACGTTGTTTCCAAGATTGCATATTTAGGGTGCTATATCTAAAACATGACACACACCAGTCCTAAAGTGAACAAATAAAGGTATTCAAAAACATCTACTTACTAATGTGTGAATGAGCATAGAAGCCATATAGAAGGAAATATACATAAAATAATACTTGTTTTTAATGAAAATAATGATGGCATAACAATTGTGAATTATAACTTCATGTCGAACATTCCGATTATTTAAGCAAAATGATAGCAGTATATCATATTTTACAGAAGACCACACATTTAATAATTTTAATTCATGGTCACTTAAAGTTGTTAGCAATAAGCAAACACAACACTCGTATCAGATTTATATTGGTTAACAAGCTGACATGCTCAATAGCACAAATGAGTTTTATTTAAACAGGAACATGTAAGGCACTGTACATAACAACCCATTACGCTCGCGTCGCCAAAAACTCATCTCGCTGTTATATGGAGTTAATGTGTACAGCTATACTGGTTTTATTTTTATGTCGCTGTTAAATGTTATGTGACGTGTGTATTTCTGCAATAGAGCGATTCTTACTGCAACCACAATGCTTTATTCATTAGACAGCAAAGTTTTATATTATCGCACTTTGCCAAAATCCCTTTGAAAACATATTTTTTATCTATTTGTTCAGTAACAAAACGTCTATGTTCTGTAATAAAACAGCATGCATTGCCTATGAAAGGAACCAAATTGTCCTTAAAATATTATTGGAAACATGAATATACATGTTTGTTTATTTAAAAACAAAAGTGTTTATTTTATTTTTATCCACTTACATTGTTCGACATTGTTGTTAAATAAAATTATGAGGTTGTAATACAAATCGAATGGACAGAAGAATATAACAAAATTGACATCTTAATATATGGCCAAAGTATAAGCAAATTATGGGCAATACATCACAAAGCACACTCATTCAACCTTTATACTTAATAACTCATTAAAAACGTATCTCTGCTTATTTATACCTCAAGGTTTTAATACAAATAAAATATTCTAATACATGTATCGTAATCAATATTAATCGTATGATACTTTAAAACCTAGTTTTAGACTTTAATGGATTTATAATCTTTGAACTCTCCTCGTAAATTGCTGTACATTTGTTCTATTTCATTTCAACACCTAGCGCAAATAAACATTTTTATTATTGTTGATGCATTATTTTAATATTATTAACAAACATATAACAGTTCATAATATTTGGTTTAAGGTGATGTTTGAAATTAATGTACATGTAACAAAAGATGTTACTTGTGGCTCTTTAACTATAAATATGGATAAACTGGTTTAGTCTCAGAAATCCTTGATTATTCTATGTGGAAATGCCGCGCAAAAATGAACAACAATACAAGAAAACGTGTGTATTTTTACTGATTTGTTTCAACAGATTTGTTTTACTTTGCAGAAACTCATTCGAACATCTTGAAATTGTTGAGTATGCAGTATAGCATGCGTACAATAACCCCGACTTGACCTTTATGCAAGAATATATTATCTTTCGAATACGAACGCAAAATTAGTTATCGATAATGCAATCGCTGACAGTCGTCTAAGATCACGCATGTTTGTTGAACAATTATAATGTTTATGTATTCAATGCAAGAATTAGACTTAACAGTACCGGCATGGCCGAGGGGTTATATAACTTGCAATGCCCGTGATCACAAAGTCACGGGTTCGAGCCTCATCAGAGAAGTTCTTTTTCAATTATTGGAATACTGGAGTCGACCTTGGATAGAGTGGCAAGGTATGGCATTGAGTTTCTCGTGTAATTTCGTAAATCTCTTGAATTAAAAGTAGACTTTACATGTAAACTTTATGCACTGGTTTCGTTCTCTGCGCACTGTTTAAGTTCCGCTGTATCATTGAATAAAATGTACATAAAACAAAAAGCTAAAAGTAAAAAATCTATGAACAAAAAACAACAGTTACAAAAAAATGAAAAAATAAAACACTAAAAATAGCAAAATGTGAGACTCGAACCAGCATAATTTATTTAATGTCAAAAGAAACTCTCTGCTTTACCGATTAGACTAATTTTGTCCAAAAATGAAAAGGTTAGAAAGTAGCACAAATAGATTTGTCTATTTTGGACAAACTATTGATGTTTGAACTCTAAGATTACCTTCGTATGTGCATGGAGTTTTATACGGCTAAATGTGAAAGGTATGTTCCTATAAAATTTTGAGTTTGTGTGAAATCTATTGTTTTGGCTAATTAATGGTTAATTAACGATTAATGTTGAGATTTATTACTAACTTTATGATTAGACAATGACAAATGGACTTTCTTGGGGGCTGCTTTGGGCATTTCAATATGTCTCACCTCCTTAAGCTCTGAACCTACAAAGCACGATTGATTTTCATTTGCATGCCTAAATTGCCGAGGTGGAAGGAAGGCGTAGTATTGATCGTATATAGGTGTGAGCTAGATTGTTAATAGATCTGCTATTTTTAAAGGTCAAGTCGGGGTTATTATACGCATGCTATACCAATAGACCAATCAGTCTACCAGAAATATGGACCTAACCTTCAAAAAATTGCAACAGAAATGAAACCTTTTTATTTAACACCGTATATTTATTGGTTATAACATGTAAAAAATCTAGAAAAATCTAAGCATGGGAAATACCTCAAAAATACCAAATTCATAACTAGGTAAAAAAACTTTATTTTTGTTCTATTTAACTGATAGTAACAGCTAAATAACGTATAGTGTTGGTATTTTTATATGAACAATATGACTGAATAATTTTTAAAGAGGAAACAGCCGAGAAAAGGGAAAGCCCTCAGGTAGCTCTGAGCCTGCATGAGGAAAAAAGCAGCCTCGGTTTTATTGTAGCTGTTCGTCAAAGGTAATGAAAGATGCCACACCACTGACTGAGTATATATCAATGTGCCTTTATGCCATTACCAACAATTTAAACTTGTAATCTATTCCAAGTCGGAATCATAGCTTGGGTCAGTTTGACAGTAATGTCACATCCCATACCCCAACATTCTTTGTTGGCGGGTACATCCTTATGAATCAAAGTAGGGGTGGGAGTGGGTGTATTGCATTTAGCTAACACAGTCGGACATTCGAATTCAGGAATCAGTATATATATCCATTTAGTAATTTTACTTTAGTGTATCACACTGTTTGTATAAACATTTTGCCAGGGGCAAATCTATTTTCAACAACATGAGTCTGTTGTAAGCAAGTGTCCAGCCCCTGTCAATTGGCTGTAGATATATTTCCATGCATATTTACTACTGAACCTGGGAGTATGAGCTGGAACTGTGGTAATTAGCAAGCATTATGTTGTGAATGGCGACATTTGAAAGGGCACATATGTTGAATGTGTCCTAACCTTTTATTGTATATTTTAATCTGTATTGTTTGAATCAATATGTCTTGCACATCTACAATTAGAAGATTACATAAGAAGATAGTTTGGAAAAGTCATTTAACCACGGCGGGGATCGAACCCATGACCCCCTGCTTGCAAGTCTGGTGCTCCACCAACTGAGCTACCCGGGCTCACATTTCTGTCCTAAGTTCGTTTCTATACATCACAGTGAACTCAAGGTCGTACACACACAGTTGAAATTAGTCCTCGATTTTCTTAGAAATATTGCTACATCAACTAAAGCAATTCAATGGCAGACCTGTGTAACCTGCCGAGATCGCCATTTGTAGACAGGCCAGAAGTCATTCACACATGGCGGTGAACAATACCACGACTCCTTCTTGCATGCAAGTCAGGTAATCTACCAATTGAGCTACCCGGGTAGTTTTGTCTTAGGTACGTTACTATACATCACAGTGAACTCATCGTGCCACAAATTTATCAGGTTTCATCTCAATCACATAAGAAATGTAAAAGAAGATTGTTGCACAAACTTGAAAAAATATGTCCGGACGAACCAAGAAGACACAGGTAACGACCCAAAGCCAGTGACTGACATATTGACTGCTATATGCCTCATTGCAATACTCTTGTACATGTAGACAATGTGTTGTCAAGATACCTAATTTTATATTTTTTCTGAAAACTTCAAGCAATATACTGTTAAGTAAATGGAAAGACACATGTTTTTGCAAAACTTTTATCTATAGATGCTAATTAGCTTATTAAATAGTCAGTAACGCTTGCTATTGCATATGATTTACCCATATTATATTTTTATGTGTTAATGTGCTCCCATACTTTCATGTGCCTACATAGCCCACACTGAGTAGGATCTATTGTTTATGTCACACATGGGAATTATGTTTAGCAATATGCTTATGTATGGTGTCACAATAACGCTAAATAAAAATGGCTATAAAACAGTCTTATTATTTTCTCATTTCCCATGCTTAGATTTTTCTAGATTTTTAAGATCATATTTATAAATGTTTAAACTCAACATTAATCGCAAAATAAATTCTGTTGCAATTTTTTGAAGGTCAAAACATAGGCTGACTGGCCTACAATGCTTTAAAGCTAGTGTGCAAGTGTTTAACAAGGTGTAATAATATACAATTATTGCTACTTACCAATTTTAATTGTTTGCTTTACCTTATTAACTTTGTATTTAGGTGTAGACGAGTGTTCTCTAACCCCTTCGCCATGTGCTCATGTATGTCACAACACAGAAGGAAGCTTCTTTTGCTCCTGTCAGGACGGATACCGAGTTAATCAGCTGGACAACACGACATGCAACGGTACGTTCTCTTAAAACAGTCCCATATTTGGTTTTAATTAAGTTCAAACATTACTCTTGTATTCATGTATTCACTAGCTGTAATCAGTTAGCTTTAAAACCTAAGTTTTGTAATATTTTAGATGTAAACGAATGTAATGAGGCTTTGGACACATGTGACCAGCTTTGTCAGAATACACCTGGAAGTTACAACTGTTCGTGTCGTCAAGGATACACATTTAACTCGACCACGAATCAATGCGATGCAGGTACAGAATAAATGCTTGAATAAGACTTTTTAGGGGTAGAAAGTCATTGAAAGTGTTGACGGTTGAAGTATAATTATTTTTCTTCCCACTTTTTTTTGGCTATCTTGCTATTAAAACTTGTTTTTTATTGAACCGCGCTTGAAACGAGCGATTTTTTTTATAGAGAATTTAGCATTTGAGGCATAAAATCTTAGGTCCGCGGCCGTAAGGGGGGGGGCAGGTGCGCCCACCCCTGGATCCGCTAGTGAGATACTTAGTAAATATAAACAATTATAATGGCGACATACCATATTATTATGTTAATCATATAATATAATATATATGTTACAGATGTTGTGGAATCGTGCAGAAATGTATCATGCCCGACATTATCCCAGTGTATTGCAAATCAGTCAGGTCACCCTACATGTGACTGTAGCAAAGGGTTTACATTGGAGGTTTCGGACAGTGGGTCACAATGCATAGGTTTGTTTTGCACAACGTATTTCTGTCACTTTATAACCGCTTTTACGTTTATATATTTTAATAATATAAAACAAATTATTATTATACAGCTAAAGAAAATTTTCTCACTTAGATTTACATGTTGCAGACGTAGATGAATGCAGAAACTGCCAGATATAATTATCAATGTATTTTAAAATATTACAGAAAAATGACTGACCTCCAAATTTTGTTTTGTTTATGGTTCGATGCATATGTAGAAACAGTTAAATCTTGATATATATATACCGATACAATCAGTTGTCTTTGTGGTCTAAAGGAAAGACCTCTGACTGCAGTTCCAGAGATCCCGGTTTTTCTTCTCGCCTCTGACAAGGATTTTTATGTTTGCTTTTTTGTTTTGTTATTATTGTGTTTTTACATTTTTGGTGCAAAAACAATACTTGTAATGAAATGTTGCCATACCTCTTACAAAGCTATTTCAGTATACTTTTCATACTGCCAAGTGTGTGACTAATTATAATGGTATTAGGATTATCATAGAGACATAGCATTTATCAAAGACTACAAATAGTAAAAAACAGACAATGGTCAAAGAGGGCTTATTATTTTAATCAAATAATAATGCTGAGGAATAAGGTCTGTGTAGTTTATTTGCTGAGTGAAAATGTGTCAGTATTAAGGCCAGGTCACACTAGCCGTAATAAGCCACAGTGTGGTTTAACCATAGGTGACCATAGCAGCCTGTACTGAAACGTATCAATCATAATAGACCGTAGTAAACCGCAGTTAAATGGTTTAATTAACGTTGCTCAAACGAATCATTTGACCGTAGATGCATCAACTTTTTTGGACTACGGATAACTGTAAGTCTAAAAAGACATACTGTTACCGTAGATTGAACGTAGTTTGCCGTAGATGGCCTACCTTGCCATACATTGTACTAACACATACTATTTCCATATTAAGTCGCGGTATACATTGTATATACATGCAAACTGTAATTCACACGGCTAGCCTACGGTTAACGCTACGGTTAACTAGGGTCAACTACAGTCAAACTTTAGGGTAGGGCCAAATGAGTTTTTATTTTGTACAATACAAATCGACCATGTGCGCTGTGTAAAAGTAGTATTTATCTTATTTATTTGAAACAATGATTGACAAAAGTTTACAGGAAGATTACTTAACTAACTATTATTGAAAGTGACAGATTACAGTCTTATTACTTTTAGCCTAGTTAGCCATAGTTAGTCTATGTTTTAGTACTTGTAACTTTGTGTTAGTACTTTTAAAACAACTACATGTAACTACATGCTTAACTGTAAGTGTGACCACCCCTTTAAGCTTAGCAAGAGGTATTTCTTGAACATTGGGAATGCTTATGAAAGATATTAATCCATGGTGAACTCTAGTTGAACTTTGCCATGAAATTATAACTGTCACAGAAATTCATGTGTTTATGCCCTGCAGTACTAATCACTTCTCCTAGCATGTGTAAGGATAAGTGAACAATTTAAAGTTACATTAAATGTAGTATATCGACTCTCAATATCTATATACACCATCTATGCATCAAAAGGTCTGAGAGTCCAGGCACACTCATGGTAAGATCCTCAGGCTCCTTGTGCCATTTCACCGCTCAGTGCATAATGATAGGATTCCTAAGTTATTATACATATAGAACCCCCATGATATCTTTAAACAGGTCAATGTAATTTTCAGAACCATCATGGTGACTTGCATGTATGTGTCATTGAGGGCTTATTACACATAGAAGAATGAATTTTGCTCAACTATGATTGGTACTCAATTGGAGCGGTGGACAGGATTACACTGGGGCTAATAAAAGGGTTTGGTTAAAATCAGTCGTAATTTATTGCATAGATTATCACACCACCTTTGAGCACCCATCTCAACAAGGGCTGTGGACTGCTAGGTTCTAATTAGGGACTAGGGACTATAGACTAATTAGGTGATGAGTTGACCAGCAGGAGCCCCAAAGTTGGTGTGGGGCTTTCATTCACCATAGACTCCCCTCAGGCCAAGTTTTGAGCACTCATTAAACCCAAAGGCAAGATGTGTGCCCCATTAAGACTGAGCTCTTGTTTGTAGTGGTCATGGGCTCTCTACTAGTAGGGTCTGTTAGGCGCAGGGGATGGTTCGACAACCATAGCCCTAAGGTCAGTCTGATGCCTCATTTTGCTACACACACCCAGGCCAAATTTGAGTGTGTGCAGAGGGGAGTGCCCTTCCTCTGAAAAAAATATGTAGGCCCTAAGTATAGTAACTATGATGGCACACAGCAAATAAGTCACACACGTTTTTCACAGCTGAGATATTTGGGCCTCCCTACTGACAAACAGTTTGAAGTTTGTCAATATATTTTAATGTTGCTGCTGCGTCAGTTTGAAGAACTTTAGATTGTATTTTTATTTACTGGGCGGGTTGTACTTAGTTATAAGCAGAACATAAAAATTTGCTGTTGCATATACTATTTATAAAGAAATGTTGTTAATTAGTGCCCCCCCCGTGGATCCCCTAGTGCCACCCCTGCATTTTAACCATATTTAAGCAGTGAAACCTACTCCTGATAATTTGAGAAACTGCCAAAAATATGTAAAATAATAAATGGGATTTGCTAATTATTTTTGTACTAAACATGTATTTTATTAAAGTCAAGTAGTGTCTTAAAACACCTTTAATTTCATAAGAAAACTTCTTTGCCGCATACGTTCATTAACAAAGTATTATTTTATACGTCACTATGGTAACGTATAAATAGGTCAGTAACGGAGAATACATGGTCGTATGACATGACAGGATTATGAAAATGTATTATTTATGTTTAAATTTAGAAAACATTAACATATCTGTATTAAATTTGTAAGTTTGGAACATTTGAAGCAGTCTGCGCGTTAATTATTTTTCAACTATAGCCCTTCGGGCTATTTAAATAAAAATATTCATAGCCCAAATGAAATTGTAATAGCCCAAACATTTTGTTGTTGTCATAGTTCATACAAATTATATCAGAAATGAGTTGACTTGCACTTAATTTAATCTTGCTTGTACCTGATGAAGGCCTATGGCCGAAACGTTGTTTAAATAAATTATTGTTCAATCTGAAGTTTGACTTCTTCTAATTTATTATAAAGTTTTGTGTTTTCTTACGAACACATAAACTGTTAATTTGTTTCTTTATTTAAAATTTTACTTCAAATCTTAAATCGACCGGACGGGCTACCTTGCATACAATTCTAATCGACCGACTGGCCTTTTACTTGACTCGGGCTTCGGGCTTATAGACTAATTCGCAGACTGATTTGAAGTAAAAGTATTTTGCTTAACTTTGTTTTACTTAGAAAAAAAGGCAGAACAAACTGTTATACCCCCACGATATAAAAAACTTAATTTTAAGAAAACGCACCGGTGGATTCGGGTGGATTTTGGTGTAGAGGTCAGACACATATTATACATGAAATTTAGACAAAAACTTGATATGTGCAACTTTTTTCCCCAAATGGCAATTTTTCACCTGATATGCCCTAGTAGACCAATTAGTCTACCAGAAATATGGACCTAACCTTCAAAAAATTGCAACAGAAATGAAACCTTTTTATTTAACACCGTATATTTATTGGTTATAACATGTAAAAAATCAGAATTGTCTCAGTGTGTAGCAAATCAATCTGGCCATCCTTCATGTGACTGTAGCAAAGAGTATACACTGGAGGTTTCGGACAATCGGTCAAGATGCATAGGTTTGTTTTTCAATTCAAGTTATTACAAAGTATTAACCTCTTTATAAATGCTTCTTCGTTATTATGTTCCACTAGTATACAAATAATTGTTATACAGATAAATACAGTTTCATCTC
>Ga0224511_10002288_pt1 | contig 12759 bp, 4 predicted proteins | sample SF_May12_sed_USG_2_FD_169988 | JGI IMG/M metagenome (GOLD analysis project Ga0224511, IMG submission 169988) | Sediment microbial communities from San Francisco Bay, California, United States - SF_May12_sed_USGS_8_1 | ecosystem: Environmental > Aquatic > Marine > Sediment | place: USA... | reverse complement strand
GTGGTTATGAAATCATCCAATAGAACAGCGGATTGCTGAAATCCCAGACAGACGTCATTATACAGAAATTTAGGTCAAAATCCATCTTAGACAGCTTACGCCGAAAAATGTAAGACTCGAACCACCATACTAAGTAATTTGTTTCATGTCATAACAAAAAGCGATACCTATGCCTTGCCGATTAGGCTATTAGCATTTCCACTAACGGATGTTCGAATTAAGTAGATAAGTTCAAGCCTTGATCCTACAGAGCACGATTGATTTACAATTTGCATGCTTAAATTGCCGAGATGGGGGTAAAACGTGGTATTGATCGTAAAAAGGTGGGGTGTAGATCGTCAATAGACGCTAATTTTGGAAGGTCAAGTCGGGGTCAATAAATGCAAGCTATACTGAGTTAAGAAGATGTGCTACGTATACTGTGCTACCTGTTGAGCGGATTATATACAGTAATTATATTTAAAAGCATGTACATTCTATCTAGAACCCTATTATTTGATATTGCTTATATATTAAAGACGCTATGTCTTTAACCTGATATCCTTTTAATTGGTCACCAATTTTGCAGTGTGTTATGTTTTCTAAATGAAAAAACATCGCAAAAAAGAATTGCAAAATATCACGGCAAATAATGTTTTTGGAAAAAAAGTAAAATTCAGCAACATCAAAACAAACAAGAGGGCCCAAAGGACCCTGGGTCGCTCACCTGATGAAAAGGTCAAAGGTCACAGTGGAACTATTTACATAGGACCACTTATGTTGTGCAAATATCAAGGCTCTAGTAAATTTTTACAAGAAGATTTTCAAGATTTCCCTATATTACACGATATAAATCAGATATGCCCCCCCAGGCAGGGCCTCATTTTATACTAGGAGCATACCTTGAACATTCTTTCTATCAACTGATCAGAACCATTTTAACAATTTTGGTAGGGAACCAGGGATCGTTCCTGTTGAGCCTGGTCAAATTCCTATAAGTGTGGCTCAAGAGAAGAAGTCGTTCGATGTTTTCGTTATATACTTCAATGTAAAATTGTGACCCCCGGGCGGGGTCAATTTTTTTACTTTTGGTAGAGAACCTCTAGATAATGCTTTATACCAACTATGAACGTTCTGGGCTTTTTAGTTTCAGACAAGACGATTTAAAAAAATTCATTTTGAAAACCTATTTTGTGACCCCGTGACCTACTTATTATACCAATCAAAACTATTTGAACAATTTTGATAGGGGATCACCCAGGGACCATTCCTGTTGAGTTTGTTCAACCTCCCATTAGCGGTTCAAGATAAGAAGTCGTTTTAACTAAGTTTTACTTATGAAATTCAATATAAAATTGTGACCGCCGGGGCGGAGGTAGAGGACCTCTAGATAATGTTATATACCAAATATGAAAGCTCTGGGCCTTGTAGTTTCAAACCAGAAGGTTTTTGAAAATTGAATTTTGAAAACCTAATTTTTGACCCTGTGACCTACTTATGCAACCAATCAGAACTATTTGAACAATTTTGGTAGGGGACCACCCAAGGATCATTCCTGTTGAGTTCGTTCAAATTCCTATTAGCGGTTCAAGAGAAGAAATCGTTTAAAGTTTTACTTATATAATTCAATGTAAAATTTTGACCCCCAGGGCAGGCTCAATTTTGACCCCAGGGGCATAATTTGAACAACTTTCGGTAGAGAACCTCTAGATAATGCTTTATACCAACTATGAACGCTCTGGACATGGAAGATTCAAACAAGAAAACTTTTGAAAATTGCATTTTGAAAATCTACTTTTTGACCCCGTGACCTATTTATGCAACCAACTGGAATGGATTGAACAATTTTCGCAGAGGAACACCTAGGGTTCATTTCTGTGCAGTTTGGTCAAAATCCAAAGAGTGGTGTCAGAGAAGAAGTCGTTTGAATGAAAAAGTTAACGCACTAACGCACTAACGCACTGACGCACTGACGCAATGACGGACTGACGGACGACAAACGACGGACAAAATACTGTCACAAAAGCTCACTCTGAGCACATTGTGCTCAGGTGAGCTAAAAAGCAAACAGAAATTCTTGTCAGAACCTGGAATCGAACCCGGAACCTCTGGCACCGCAATCTGATGCGTTACTTCTAGACCACCAATATATCTAAACCATATTGTTTAGAGTCAAGCTATTTAACTGTTTGAACGTAATGGGTCATAACATTAACACACAAAGCCTAATTTGCCGTCCACACTTTTTATCTTTTTTTTTCTTCAATGATGTTTGACATGATTAGATAACTATCATTGCCAATTTCTGAAATCTTTGGGAGAGAAAATCCCCTTTAAAGAATGGATAAAAAGTCTAAGTAAACAAGTCTGGTCAAATGATACAGGCATAGCATCTTTAAAGATTAGACCTCTAAGAATTATCAGCCGCGTAGTGTCTTTGTTCTTTCTTAAAAAGCTTTAATCGTAAACGTAATCAATATGCCACGTATGTGTGCAAATGTGTATCATGGCGCGCAATATAGCAACATGTCACATTTATTTTGGAGTGTTTAAACGTAGCCTTTAGTATTGTACCCTGACCAGATGTTATGACGATATAGGCTCGATGAATATTTTTGGCATTGCGCTCAAGTATATATATGTTTGTCATAGTGTATCGTGGCTCGTTACATGTATACAGCATATATGTCACACATTGGGTCACTCAAAAGAAGCCTTAAGTGTTTTCCCCGATCAATATTATAACAAAATTCTTACAAATAACAACTATGTTGGCATCTTTGGAGACGACATCCCCGATGCCGTTGTTAGCCGAACACCGATACCGACCCGCGTCTTCTCTTGTCACAGCAGTAAAGTGGAGCGATAGAGAGTTTTCTCCCTTGACCAATCCTTCTGTTATATCCATCGCGCTGCCGTCATGCCTCCACGTGATAACGGACGCGGGGTTGCTTGATGCATTGCAGTTTAGCAAACCCGAATGTGTTTCTTTGATTTGTACATCCGTTGTCTCAATTGTCGGTTCATCTTAAGAACAGTCGATTTAGATAATAGAAAACAACGTTTCCCAAAAGTATTAGGAAAATAATGGGTTAACTGTTTAACAAAAAGCAGTGCACTGCTGCAGCTAAATGAGATGTGTGAAATCGTGTGAATATCTCTTCCGAATTTTCTAACATTTAGCAAGAACAGTATTAACATGTATTTATTTAAGGATTGAATTTCATGTTGCTTGCTTTGATGGGATCATGAACGCAATGGTAAACCTGGCAAATCCATGAAGCGCGCTAGCGTTCAGAATCCCATCAAATCAATCACAATGAAATTCAATCCTTATATTTACATTCTTAAATAAAGAAATGCGCTATATTCAAGTTCAATTTTACATTGTAATTGCTTGTTTTAAGTGGAAAAAACCTTGTCAGCGTACGGAAAAGGCTGTTTGTCTTCACTCATAACACATTCTAGTTATTAATTAGGTGCTAAAAAAGAACTTCCAAGTGAATAATTTCTTTAAAAATCACGGGTCGCAAATTGAAACAGTAATTGTAATACATGTAGTACATACACCGATAACTTCATTGTTTAGAGGGGCGCAACTAATGAACCATGTCGTTTGAGTATTGCTTTTATTGTGCTGTGCTGCAACAAAGTGTCCAGTGCGGCAAGCTTTTTTTGCATCGTTTGAGTTGCAAAATTGAAACAAATTTTGGAGGTTTTTTTTCTACAGCTTTTTTACACAAACGGAGGAAAAGAAAATAATAATTGCGTGTTTTACAGTTTTACCTTCAGATTATGTTGAAAAAAGTTAGTTCATTTTATGTATGCAGTATTTGCTTGAGAAAACTGTTATTTAAACTTAATAAATTGAAAAATAATGTCAAAAAGAAGGCAGGATTCCGTTGGAAATGTGTTTTGAAATCAATGTTTATTCTTCTATTTACAAAAAAAGAAAAAAAATATTAACAGTCGTTAATCGTAAGCAAAATATCAATTTACTTTGCGACAAATGATAACAATCTACTTCATTAGGTAGGTCAAGTTTTCGTTTTTAAATAAAATGAGGACTCAATATTTCGGAATCCGTTTTACTGACAAATTCAAACAACGACACTGATTTAGTGGGAACCATTTTTCAGCGTTATTTTAATCCGTTATAACGGAAAATTCGTATTCCGACTCCGACACAATACAACTGGAAACCAAACGTTGTATTTTCTATACAATCAGTACCAGTTACACTGACACATGGTCAGTCAAGCGTCGTTGTTGCGCCAACAGCACTGTCTGATTGTTCTATAATACTTTATTCCCGCACTTGACCGTTAGGTGTGAATTTCCATTGCTCGTTACGAAAAGGTGGGACAAAGTTACAGTGTCAGTGTTTTTACCATCTAGAGTCCTTTTCTACTGTCAAATAACCTTTGTAAATGCTCGTTTGCAATCTGTGAAACAGTTTATTAGGCTGTATTAGTTTGTCTGTTTTACGAAATTCGCGCAATGTTTAGACGGTATAACGCTATCGGTAATGTACAGCTTTAAGAAGTTTCCGGTATCTGTATATGACTTTAAACAGGAAACTTCCGAACACCGCGTCGAAAATCATTAATAATAATCCTTATCATTTGTAATTTTAAAAAAATTATTTAATGAAAGATACGGCAGAAATAACGAATATTGACGTTACACAGATAACAAAGGTAAGTGCGCATGCTAATAAAAGTGGTTGTTTTAGTTAGGTTGTTCTATTACGAGTATGACATGTAATGTTTATGATGAAATAAACATAAAACATCTTTATTATATCTACAAATACATATTAAAAGTACAGACAACAGTGACTGTCATTACATGGGGCATTGCCTTTAGAGACTCTTAAACGCAATCGTTTTCCTTATTAAAATGCTTGTTGAATGTAAATATAATTAACTTGTAAACATTCGTCTATTCATTCTTTTTCAAACACAATAAGTATGGAAATATGTTTAATGCGATACCATCGTTTGTTCGGTCTGTTTCAAAGCAAAAAAACACAAAGATTGCATTAAAATAAATGCATGTGCATTTTTAAGTCAACGTTATTATAATAGAAATATATTTATACATTCACACATCCCATTGTTATGCATACAATACCATTTAGGCCATAATTCTTAACTTTTATTTACATTCACTGTCAAATATAATCTGTTTAGTTCTTAGCGAACACTTAACGTTAATGTAATAATTTATATTACTTTTACCACATTATTTAAAAGAATGAAACCAATTCTTAACTATACTTGAAAGGATTTCGCATACAGTGTGTATGTTACTTACACAATAACTGAAATTGGATCTTGTCTGACTTCGCTCGAAGAGGCAGTTCGTCTGTGTACGAGGACTCGCAGTAAAGAATAGCGCCGTCGTCCGCCCGTGTCGGTGTAAACGTACACCTTTCTGTGACGTCGTAAAGGTTTTGGTTTAGGACGGAACTCGTTGTACATGGTGTAATTCTAAGCGGGCTCAGACCTGACTTGAACCAGTAAACTGTTGGCTGTGGATAACCTGCCGTAGACAGGCAGTTCAATTCTAGAGGCACGTCCTTCGTTCCCTTTATGATTGAATTTACCGGTGGTACTGGTTGGGAGATTCGGGTGCTAGGTTGGACTGCAAATAATATTACACATGTATACAATGTATCAATAGACAACTATATGTAAGTATTAACTGTTTAGGTAGTATAATCTAAAGTATTCAGTAGTTTCCTTAATCTTTAATTGACATTCATGTATTCTTTATTCAGTTTCATACCATGCTTGTACGTCGCTTAACATTGCGTGTAAAATATTTTACTGAAAATATAGATTTAAGAGGTGTTCACAGAAACATGTTGCTGGCACAGCAAGCAGGGTTAACTTTAAGAGCACAAAAATAAGAAAACATAACAAAAGGCCACAGAGGGCCAATGGTCGCTCGGCTAAGTATTTCTGAAACTGGTTAACCAGACTAGCCTAACTATTTAATATTTGTTGGAAGAGGTTTTATACTTGCGTTTAAATTCTTCATCAAGAATTAAAATATTTTTATGGATTCCATGTAATTTTAAAATAAACTTGTCAGGCCACGGGTAAGGTCCATTTTGACTCACGGGGCGTCATTTGAACAATTGTGGTAGAGGACCAATAAGTGATGTTACAAATGTATAAACCAAAGTTCAAATATCAAATCCTGAGTTACGGTAACTTGGTTGCGGTCGTAAAATTATTTCATAAGATTGTATTGCATAACAAAAAAAAACATTATATAAAGATATAAAATGTATTAGTTTGACTTCGATTTTACAATTTGTACATTTCTGTGTTGCTTTTAAGAAATAAACACTATTGACGATAGTAACTAGACCATGGTTAAATTATGATATGTTTTCAAATTCATGTGTGTGTACATCAGACACTAATTTATTATACAGCGGGCAATCAGGTCTTCGTAGTGAGTAATTAGGGGTTAATTATTTCCTTACTATTTTCATTGTTAGATTGGCAGAATTTATAAAATATAAACATCTTTAAATACCATGCACATCAGTGTAAGTGTTATATAACAAAAACAAAACACCATAAAAGTATATTAATTGTGTCACTACTCAAACTAAGCTTTGAGCAAGTCTATGCATTTATGTAATATGTAAAGATATTGTGTTATAATAAATCAGTAATCCTTAAACTGCTCTTGATTGTTATGATGCCATGTGGCGATACCCATATTAACATGTAGAGGTTCCAATGTATTTTTTGAAGTGCAAACTTAATTCAAAATGGGTATGCAAAGTTGCCCCTATACAGCATAATAAAAGTGGGTGGAGTAAACATTTTTAGCTCACCTGAGCACACAGTGCTCAAGGTGAGCTTTTGTGATAGCCCATTGTCCGTCGTCCATCGTCCATCCGTCCGTCCGTGTGTGCGGGAAAACCGATGGGCACTTGTTGGGTACTAAAATACCCAACAAATGTCCATCTGTGAGAACTTTCCATTCATTCCGTTAGTCTGTTATTGGGTAGTTTTTTCGCTTGTTGGGTAGTTTTAAACAAAAGAAATACCCAACAAATGTCCATCTGTGAGGACGTCCGTCCGTCCGTCCGTCAACAAATTCTTTAAACAACTTCTCCTCTAAAACCACTTATTGGGTTTTGACCAAACTTCACTGGAATGATCCCGGGGCGATCCTCTTCCAAAGTTGTTTACCCCGTTCCAGTTGGTTGCATAAGTAGGTCACGGGGTCAAAAATAGGTTTTCAAAATGCAATATTCTTGTTTGAATCTAGAAGGTCCAAAGCTTTCATATTTGGTATATAGCATTATCTAAAAGCCCTCTACCAAAGTTGTTCAAATTATGACCCTGGGGTTTTACATTGAATTATATAAGGAAACGTTCAAACTACTTCTTCTATTGAACCGCTGCTGGGAATGGATAGTTCCACAACTGTCAATCAGGATAAATTATAACGGTACATGGTCAATTTTAATCCAATGGCTGATTGGTCTATGGTAAAATGACAATCTGACCTAGTTTAAACAATGGAAAGCATGGTTTCTGTTTGTGATAAGCATTATCACATATACAATAGATTTTGCCATTTTTGGGCGGAGATTAAGAAATTGTGGAACTATCCATTTGACCAAACTGAATAGGAATGGCCCCTGCATAAGTATGTCACAGGATCAAAAAATAGGTTCTCAAAATGCAATTTTATAAAATATTCTCCGAAACTACAAGGGTCATATATATGTAATATCATCTAGTGGCCTTTCACAAAGAGTGTTAAAATATGCCCCTAGTGCCAAAAGAGGCCTCACTAGGGGACTCATCAGTTTTACTAAGAGTTATATAGGAACATGTATAAATACACAAGGTCTGGGGCCTTGATGTTTGTTTTGCAACATTATCTAGTGGTCCTCTGTATAGGGGCTACACTGTGACCTTTGACCTATTTCTCAGGTGAGCTATCCAGGGCCCGCTGGGCCCTCTTGTTTACATAAATCATATACTTTTATATGATTGTCTTGAAAATTATTTTAAATTGAAGACAACGGCGAATTACAGCAAAACGTACGTACAAGCGTTTTGGAAAAGCGGACAACTTTTGCCAGGGGATAGAGCCGAAAAAAATGTGTTGTCTTTTTACCAGACATCTTCCAAACCCTTACACAAGCCCGAAGGAACCGGACTCAAAACGATCAAAGGAATCCGATTGGGTCCCCTCGTTTTTTCTGCGAAAGTATGCATGGCAATTTACAAATGCTGACACAAGTAAAGTTTAAAAATGACCTTATTTACAGACGTAAGCATAAAATAGTTAGCATAGTTTGTCACTTAAAAGTCCCTTAAATTGCATTAGGTTGAAAAACTAGGACGTCATTTAAAAATGTGTATTGAATACTGACCACAGCGCGGAAGATGTGTAGTTCACACCTACATGTAAACACTGCACTGAAAACACTGAATAGACAAGGTAAGTGCCATTTTAAGTAGTTTAATAGGGGAAGATAATTCCTTGATGGGTTTCACCAATGTTTTTTTAAATCAACATTAGAGAATTAGGAATGAATTATCTTTATTGCTATTGGAAAATTTGCCGACATTTTATAATAAAAATCACTGCCAGGATTTGGCCCAGATTTGGCGATCTTATAAAACATACTTTTAACTCTGCGTTTGAAGCTTTTGAAAAACAACTTAACAAGGATTGATTTTAGATTTAATTATGTCACTCATGTAAACTTTTCAGAACTGTGTTTTAGGCTCGGGGATTATAGCCTAATTCTAATAGGATTTTTTTTATTTCTTATTATTTATTTTGTTGCACATAATTTAATTTCAATCAAGTTTCACATTATATAATTATTAAATATTTTGGTATTACAAGTTTTGTTCTTCATTCAAATTAACATTATCAATTAATTAAAATATAATAATATTTTGACAAAAATTACAATATGCAAATGATTTATTAAATAACATATGTTATATTTAGAATATTTAATTTAAAATCCCACAATTGCTAAATGAATAGAGTACAACATTTTAAAACTTTAAATTATATTTGAAATCTAGGAATTAATTTTATGATGATCTGAATCTGAAAGCAAAAATTACCTGTTAGGTTATTCTATATTGTTTATCCCCGACAAGGATTTAGGGGTTGTACTGGAGTCACCTGGTGGTCAGTTGGTCGGTCGGTTGGTCTGTCGAATATTTTAGAGACTTAACTTTGTAGGTAGATAGATTTCATTGAGTTAAAGTGCAGTGCAAAAGAATCGTTACTCTGCCTTGCCTAATGTTGGAGTAATTGCCGTTTTTTTACAATTTGAACTTTTTTCGGGACATAACTCTGACACCCTTTACGAGATATCAACTTTAAACTTGGCAGGTAGATATATTCAATTTAGTAGAAGTGCAGATCAAAGGAAACATTACTCTGCATTGCCACATTTATTGCCTTTTGTTTATTTTACACTTTGAACTTTTCCCAGGGCATTTGTCTGCAAATACAAAAGGCACCACTTGCAAAGATTGTAGGTAGACATGTATCATTGAGTAGAAGTGCACTGCAAAACCCCATAAATCTACCTTGTCTTTTTATGGAGATATTGCAATTTGTTTGTTTTACACTATGAACTTTGTCCGAGACATAACTATTAACATGAAGCGTATAGGTAAATGATGCTAATTAAGTTGAAGTACATTGCAAAAGAACAGTTTTTCCACCTTGCCTTATTTTGGAGTTACTGCCCTTTGTTTATTTCACACTTTAAACTTTGTATTGGACATAATTCGTTAACGACAAAGGGCATAAGCAAGAAACATTGCAGGTACCGGTAAATTTCCTTAAGTAAAAGTGCAGTGCAAAGAACCATAACTCTGCTTTCCTTTTTTTTAGAGGTATTACGCTTTGTTAATTTTCTTTGAAGTTTGTCCTGAGAATTTTAGATCTACATGCTATTAACTTGAAACTTTGTATGTAGATACATCCCACTCAATAGAAATGCAATCTATAAGAAGTGTTACCATCTCTTTCCTAAATTTATTTTTATTGCTTTTTTTTATTTTTACATTTTGAAATTTGTCCGTGTCAAAACGCGAGAACTATAAAACGTATGAATTTGAAAGTCTGTATGTAGAGAGACTGAGAAGAAGTGCAGAGCATAAAACAGGATTCTTGCAGGTCTTGAAAATGATCATTGTCTTAAAAAGTGTTTAAATTAAAGGTCAACTTGTTTCATGACAAGCCTATGTCAGGAGTATTGGCACTTTTGACAAGCAATTATTCATTTCGTGTGTTTGGGTGTGTTTCCTGAAACAGATTTTTTAATGTCTTACTGCCATGTTAATGTCGATTCTTGTCAGATAATATCTTCTATATTGTTTTAGATATTTTCAACAATGAATTTATATAATTTTTTCCAGGAATCATGAAGTGGGGTGCCCAAAATTGGTGTGACACACACTTTCAAAATCATTTGTGGCTGACAAGTGGTTTAAAATTTGTAATTTGATCGGTTCGCCAGAACGCGTTGCAAGTGAAAAGAATGTCATGGGTATTCTCACCCAAATTATTTAGAGATTTATATGAATTGTTCCTGATTAAAAAGCATTCCTGGGCTTGTGTTACATTTTTTAAATTCATACTATTTGACTGCTAGGCCCAAACATCTGCTACTTATAGACGGAAGAGTTGTTAGCACGTGAACTTGTGGATATCTTTATTTTGAGACAAACACATTAATGGTCAACAAAGCTATTGCCGCTTACTTATAAAACAGGAAAAATAGCATTATTCCAACATTCATGTTAGAGCCAAGTCATGTCATAGTTATTTTAAATACATGTATAATCATAAACAAAAATGAGTATTTGATATGTTGGCGTCTTTGATAAGTGGTCTATTAATGTTCTGTGATCTATTGACGGTAACACGCGTACGGTCAATAAGAGAAATACCATATGACATTACATTACATTACTACTTAGAAATGTGCAAAAATAAACATTGTTTTCAATTGTTGGTAAAAAGAATCTTTATTATACAAACAAATTAATAGTTTCTGTTGATAAAAAACCACTTTAACTGAAAATAGTATTTATATTTACACAACTATTATTAAATTTGATAACACCACCCTCTTCTTAAACTGGTATCAAAACAGAGGTTTTTGGACACACAGGTGGTGTTTGTCATCCTTGATTATCTAAAATAAAATCACCATTACCCCTGTTTTTTTACCTGGATGAAACACATTATAAATTGCCTTTCTAGATAACAAGTGTTTAACTTTTAGATGTGAGTGTTTTAATTGTAGCTCGAAGTGCTCGAACCTCCTTAAGGCACACTAGAAGAGGTCTGATGGCGAATTCAGCTTCGACAGATATTTGAACTTACCTCTTACATTCACTTCTATGTCGTGAGAGTACGCTATTTTCTGGAATATATCTTCGCACTTATACAACCCTGCGTCGTTGATCGTTACAGAATCCAACTGTAAATCAATATTGTTATTACTCCAGTTGAGGCGGTTGAGTTTTTCACCAAGGAGTCGATTAAATGTACCATTTTGTGAAGTGTATTTCGTAATATTAGGAGGTCCCCACCAGGTTGGATTAGTAATTCCATCTCGAATGCTGATATTACACATGAGAACCAGCGCTGTTCCGGTTGCCGCGAAAACCGTTTCGTTTGCACAGAAGACACCCACTGTGACAGCTGAAATATATTATTGTTTGTCGTTAAAACGAATGTGTAGAAAGTCTCATTTTGTTAACATTAAATCAAACATTCATGTTTTAAATTCAAAGAAAGAAGTAACACATATAATTGTTAGGTGTCAGAAGATGTACCTGATGACTTGGTTTTTAAATAAAAGTGACAAAATTATACGTAATCTCTTCTAAAATAAAAATCCGCCAAATTTTTAAGACGTTTGATAACAAAAAAAAGTTTTCTAAACAGTGACCCTTTGACATAGCATTTTGACTCAAAATGACCGAGTTTTAAAGTTCACTACATGTATAAATAAAGATTTATGTGGTTATATTGTAAATATAGTTTGTCAAAATCAGACCTGTATATTGTTTTAGAAGCTAAATGTTAATGGCACATGTTGAATAACAAAAACATTACCTTCCACAACAGTATATTTTGAGCAATTAGTGATTCGGAAGCGATTTATCTTTTTCCATGTTACGAAATGCAGTAATCTTGTATCAAATTCCGGCCAGATTCAATTACTGTCATAACACATAATGAACGTTTACTTATTTTAAATAGACACATTCGCAAAATAATGTTTTATGTTCGCCTACCTATTTATAAACTGTAATATTGTAATCAGATAAAGATACTCTACTTCCAGTAAAGAACACTTTGCTGTACTGTACAATATTAAGACGAGTTCAGTAATTAAGTAGTTCGGAATCCTGTTAAAGTGATATGCTTCCCGGTTAACATACTCCCACAAATATTGCAAACATTAGATATCATCTTAAACTGCATGCAGTACCGACTATGTATTTTTTATATTCCAATTTACTATTTTTCCTTTTCTGTCTGACAAGGACGCCGTTAAAATAACATTATTGTTAAACATACCTTATTCATAGTTTCTTTAAAGAACTGACTTGCATCTTTCTTTTGTCAAACGGTGTACATTAAATATTTATATAGAATAAGCTTGGAAAAAATGGAAACATTGTCTCCTTTAAGCATACTATAGTTAATATGAATTCACTTGTTTCCAGGAATACC
>Ga0224511_10002287_pt1 | contig 12759 bp, 5 predicted proteins | sample SF_May12_sed_USG_2_FD_169988 | JGI IMG/M metagenome (GOLD analysis project Ga0224511, IMG submission 169988) | Sediment microbial communities from San Francisco Bay, California, United States - SF_May12_sed_USGS_8_1 | ecosystem: Environmental > Aquatic > Marine > Sediment | place: USA... | reverse complement strand
TTTAAATATAAAAGTACTCTCCAGATGCCAATGTTACCATCCCTGTAAATTCAGTTTTTGGTTTAGTAAATAGTTTACTTGTAATACCGGTAGTATTAAAACGTATTTTTTATTTTTATTTTATTTTACTCCCTGGACCTGTCCCGTATTATGTCTAATCTGTGATTTTTGTTTGAAGATGACCTTGTTGTATTGACCAGGCTGTGTCTTGGTTTGAAAAGAAATATCATATAAACTTTCCTTTATGGGTGAAAATGGTTTTCAATCCAAAATAAATCTCCTTCCCTTTAATACTAGTTACGCCTTTGACGTAATGCTTACGTGCGCAGGCGCGTTCATGTCCGTTTATTGATTAGAAGTTTTCTACGTCTTCGTATTCTGTCGCGTTTGTTGCTAACGATGGTTGCGATTCAAGTTAATCACCAATTCCATAAAATGTTAGCATTCGTCTTATTAATAACCACATTGGATACCCTTCTTGCTTTTGAAAGCCGAAAACCAACCTACACATACCGTAAGTGTTTTATTTTATATTTTCCATTTTAGTCAGGTGGAGGAGTGACGGTGGACGTTTTAGGGTTTCGTAAAATATAATTATGTTTAAATTTAAAGATGCTACATGTAAATCTATATCTTGATACCCTAATGAAGGGTTAAAAAACAAAATAAACATTTTAAAATGAATGGCACCGTTTAATTGGGAAAAAACAATAAGGATAAACAAAAACATTTATAAACGTTGTCTTAAGTGGCATTCGAACACGAGGCTTATAGCACGATAATCCAATGCACAAACCTTTCGGCAGTCGAGAACACTGATACAATGGTATTTATTTAGAAAAGCTATATAACCATTTCAACGCTATGCTTGTACATTGTATCTTATAAAAACACAAGATACAAAATGCGGTTCGCACTTTTTCATTTCAGTGTTTTGCTGTAAAAATTTACCATCTGTGTAGCAATCGCAACGAATTATCCAGTTAAAAATTGTTTTCTAAACACAAATTGCACTATTGTTTTAAAAAGAATAAAATATGATTAAACGATCCGTATAAATTTACCTCAAATATCTGTCCCACCAACCGCTTTAGTTCATACTTATGGTAGTTTGTTTCAGTTCAAAAGATATAGACAGAGCATTTAAAATTATTTGATTAAAATTCCTTTTTCGTGCACCCAAGGCACATAATCTCTAGTTGTTTTATAATAAGGGTCTCTAAATGTTCTAAGGGTTGATTTTGTATGTCCGGATGGCTTTTGAATTTACTTCTTTTAAATTATATAACCGTGTTTAGCATATTTCACGCTTACATTTCACACCAGAATCTTGACAATGCCTGAATGTTTATCGACAATCGGCACACCTCGGCCTTTTTCGGAAAACATATTTTCTGAATGCACGCAATGGCCGAGTTGTTACGATTGTGTTTAACGACTGTTTAAAGACTAAAGTAATCAGTAATTGTAACTGTATCACCACAGCCTACCCTTGTGAGGAAGTAGTCGCTGGTGGAGTAAAGAAAGCTTGTACTGGTGAACAAGTAACGCTGGTCAGGCGGCCTGACTGCCGTCATATGGCATTAACAGCGTTACAAGCGGCGTAAAATCAATCAATCAATCAATCAATCAATCAATCAATCAATCAATCAATCAATCAATCAATCAATCAATCAATCAATCAATCGATCAACCAAGCGTCAACATGACTTATATAACATGGAGAGTTGCGTGTTCTAGGCGACTGCTGTGAGGGTCGTGCGTACCTGTGTCGACCGCTCCACGGCTACAAGCGCCTGTTTATACCCATCAGCCAGCTGTGTGACGGCCACCCGCAATGTCCCCTAGCTGACGACGAGGCGTGCAAGGGTTTGTTATAACATTTATAATAATAATAGAATAATGTTACAGTCCAGAACTCCATCATTAGTATGTCTGTCCGTCTCTCTGTCCTTCTCTCTCTGTGTATACCAGAGGTACTAAATGAATGCGCTTGACTCTCTGCGATGAAGTTAGAATTATGCACTTGCATGAAACGAGAAGATCCCGAGTGTGGCCGTTAAACTAACTGTTCTGCTTCTCTAGGGTGTAAACCAAGCCCGGACCTCGTGCCGCACGGGCGTCTGGACGTCGACCACGTGCCGAGTTGGACAGCTGTCGGCGGGTGTATAAAGATCCGCTGTGACGACGGTTTCCAACTTGCTTCAAAAGACGACGACGCTCTTGTGTGCCTGGCTGACGGTACCTGGATGCAGTCGGCAAAATGCGTCCGCTCTTGTAACTATACCGATTGACTGATTATATATAATTTAAATTACATTGTGCAGAATATTATGCATTTTGTTTAAGGGGTAAACACCAGTTCTTCTAACATATTAACCACAGTGTCCGAGTTCAGCATCATGTGAATGCACTTAGAAATCTACTGTATCATGTTAAACTGAAGCCAAATCCAATTGAGGTCTTGTTACGTTTTGTTTATGAATGTGAATGTTAGTTACTAATCTACGACAGGTTTAAGCCAACCTCCGCTCGTGACGTACGGCCAAGTCCACGTGTCTGGGACGCCGGCTGTGGCGGGCACGGTAGCTCATTACAGCTGCTATGGCGGCTATGTCCTTTCCGGAGGAAACACGGCGGTCTGTCGGGACGATGGGACCTGGTCGGATCCACCGGCGTGTGTGAAAGGTAATGAATCTGTGTTCAAGAAAAGTCGAACCAAAACGTAAAGCATCCCTTTACGACGTTAATACCTTTTAAAGTTGCATTACAATACCAAGTATGGTAATTAAGTGTCAAATTGGACGACGACTAAACAAGCGCACCGCCCGAGGCACAACATACGCTCCGACAGTTTTGGAGTGGAGAAAATCTTTTGTTGATAACTTATGAAATAGCCTTACAGGTAGATAGGAATGTGATTTGGTGATCGCGGTGATCGGGGTTCGACACTAGCTTTGATCCATATTTTTCAGGCATTTCTTTACTAGTATTTACGAGTAGTTAAAGGAAAATAAGTTTTCTTTCTATATAAACAATTCAATAGCCTTATAATTTTCTTTCAAACGCATCGAACCTTAAACTTGTAAAAATAAAATGTTTATGTTTATAGCATGCGATCCAAATCAAGCAAGAATTGACAACGGAAGAGTAGCCACTACAGACCGTACATTTGGCGTCGGCTACGTCATTCCAGTGACCTGTAACGCCGGTTATGTGACGTACCCGGAACAGAACGCTGGGTTGACGTGTGGCGAAGACGGCAAATGGCTGCCGACAGCGAGATGCGTTAGATCATGTAATTATTCGCGCTAGACTTGCGGTAAGATGTACGCTAGGAGTCAAAGATGAATCATGTGCGCCATGTTACGGAAAATGCCAACAGCTGACTTCCGTAACCGGGGGAAAACCGTAGGGTGTTGTGTACTATCAATACAGTGTAAATATAAAAGTCCAGTTTAAACTACATAATTATACTAAACGTCCAACATGACTTTCAATACGTGTGCTTACATACTAAGGGAATAACATGTGCTTGGCCTAGAGCAAAATAGTTGGTTAAATCTACTACATATATCATACATATGGTTAACCACAAAAAGGAAAGTAATGGGATTTACTGTAAACATGTATTACGACAAATCTAACAAACTTGTGTCAACGACGCAATTGTGTATAAATTAAGTTTTAATGATAAAGTTTTGATGATAAAGCTTTAATGATACATTTTGTATCAATATCAATCTGCTACTTTACTTTTTAATGACACATGATTTCTTGGACAACACAGAATGTCCCGAAGTTTTACGCACATTTTTACACCAAATATTTGGGAAAGTTCAATACGACAATATGATATTGGTTGAAGTAACAACCCATGTCCTAGAACCTAATGAGTGCCCATAATAGTTATAAAACTCCTTTGTTAGGTTCCGGCCCGCCGCCAGCTGTGGAGAACGGCAGACCGGACAAACAACTGACCGTCACCGCCACCGGTGTCTCGGCCTTCTACACGTGTAACTTCAACTACGTGCTGGTCGGAGGGCAGTCGGCGGTGTGTCAGTCGGACGGAACATGGGCCGATCCTCCTCGATGCCTTCGGGGTAAAAGACAACAACAAAATTATTTATAAATAAAACTGATTTGTTTAGATCAGACAGGGGTTCAAATATGTAAATAAAAGTTAAAAAGATTATATTTATTTAATATTGTTAAACTTATGCCTTTACTGAACGATGTTGGGTTAGTAGCAAACATATGTGTGTGTTACCATAACTTGTTTTTCAGAGTGTAACCTGGCGAATTTGGATATTGATCATGGAGCCCCGGTTCCCCGGACCGCCCCGTACCTGGAGGGAGACACGGTCGAGGTCGAATGCGACCCCGGCTACGTGTGGGACAAGTGCGGCTGTACCGGATACACGTGTCAGCCCGATGGCACGTGGCAAGGAGAGGTCACGTGTCGCAATTTCTGTAAGTGGTTGTTTAGCATGACGGTGTAGCTGTAAATATTCATGTATGCGTTTTTCTTCTATTTGATGCCATTTAGAATTATTATGACGACGACGATAACATTGTTATTGTTTTGCTGTTGTTGTTGTTGTCAATGTTTTTGTTGATGATGATGATGATGATGATGCTGATGATGATGATGATGATGGTGATGATGATGATGATGATGATGATGATGATTGTGATTGTGATGATGATGATACTCGTTTCCATTTAGCTCCGTTCACGTGCGCGCCAGAAGCAGAGTGTACTGACGCTGTAGTGAGGGACTTTCAGATGTGGCGTCTGTGTCAAGGCAGTGCCACTGATGCATGTCATCCGACCCAAGGACGTCTAGAGATATCACCAGATGGCGGCACCACGTGGCTACCTGTTTGCAGTACAGGATTCCAAAATAACCCGAATCTTCCAGTGGCATGCAGAATGCTTGGCTTCAGGTAAAACACGTAAAACATGTTTAAGCTATCAAGTCGTTAAATATGCACTCATATCTTAAAGAAACTAAGGCGGTATCATGCATACTTTTGTTCTTGTCCATCCATCCGTTTTTGCGTCACCAGGCGGTTTTTCCGCGAAGAAAACCAAATGTAAAACTTCTAGCATTTAAGTATGATTATACATGTACGGAGGTCCGTACTTATATACAGGTGGATGTTTTCTTGTGCATGTTGTATATATAATTACAATGTATATAACATGTGTGTGCTTCTTTGTTAACAGGTATGGCGTTGCACACGCAGATTTCTCACCGGACCCCTACACAGTTGATTACTATGGACTGGGCAGGATGGAATGCATCGGAGACGAACCCAGCCTCTTGGTCTGTCCAAATGCATCATTCGGACCCTTTGGTTTTGGCGAATGTTCCGATCCACATGACATGGATGTGGGAATCGTGTGTTCCAACACGTGTGAAGACCTTGACTGGAGGCTGCCCTAAATACTATCACTTGAAGACCATGACAGAATAAAGACCTTAATACTGGAACGTTTTGTAGTATGATCTTAATACTACCGCAGAAAGACCTTGCTTGGAGTATGATCTTAATACTACCACTTTAAAATCTCGTTTGAAGGCCACAAGAACGGTCTAGACAATTTACAATGCTATAATGTGTCTATGTAACCCTTTTATACATTGTTCACGGTTGCTTACTTGGTGTACCATCGTTTAAACAGATAACATTACTCTGTCCAGTGTTTTAAAGAAGTTGAGTTAATTGTCATTAAAAATAAATTCATGTTGTTTCTTAAAATGCATTCAATGTATGTAGATGTCACTAACGTTTGCCTGCACAAAAAATAGCTTATTCTCACTGTTTGCATCTTTAGCCACTGTTGTTTTTATCTTGTATATTTAAGACAATTTGCTTTTGTTTGTTGTTGGTCACTTTAACATTTATTACATATGGTTGTGTCTTTATTAATCTTCCCTTTTCTCTGCATGGTTAACTGTTACTTTATTTGTTTGACTTTTATTTGGTTGACTGCTGCTTTATTTGATTTACTAGATGTTGTGTGAGTTTCAATTTCTCTGCATGGTTAACTGTTACTTTATTTGTTTGCCTTTTATTTGGTTGACTGCTGCTTTGTTTGATTTACTAGATGTTGTGTGAGTTTCAATTTCTCTGCATGGTTAACTGTTACTTTATTTGTTTGCCTTTTATTTGGTTGACTGCTGCTTTATTTGATTTACTAGTTGTTGTGTGAGTTTCAATTTCTCTGCATGGTTAACTGTTACTTTATTTGTTTGCCTTTTATTTGGTTGACTGCTGCTTTGTTTGATTTACTAGCTGTTGTGTGGGTTTCAATTTCTCTGCATGGTTAACTGTTCCTTTTTTTGTTTGCCTTTTATTTGGTTGACTGCTGCTTTGTTTGATTTACTACATGTAGCTGTTGTGTGAGTTTCAGACGTTGGGTCGTGTAATTTTATTTGCTTGTACGTCACCGTCGCCATCTTACTTTTTTGGGGTTTTATGTTTTTTTAGGCCAAAACATATCCATTGTTTCTCTGGCCCCGCCGCATTCGTTTTTAGACCTACACTTCAAAATCTTTCAATAATGCATTAAACTGGACCAATATGTTCGTCTAACTAGGCGTATTCTCCGATACCGCGGAATTATGTTTTAGAAGCGTGTAACCTTAAAGCTCCTATCACACTCTTGGTGGATTTTAATTAGAACTTAACAAAAGTGTTGCTTGACATGTTTTCTATATTTTGATATAGAAATTTGTTTTATATTTGTATGGCCAAAATTAAATCTTTTTGATTTTGTTTACCTTTCACTCTAGCCACCTTCTGGTTTGGTTGTCAAACGGTTTAGTCCTTTACATGTACATTGTACAGACATTGTCTTTCTTAAAGGACCTTCACATTTGTGCTATTTTATTTTTGTTATTTTAGATTGCCACTTTTTCTGCTCTTTTGGTGATTAGATTTTTGTTAGTTCTATTTCAGATTTTTGCTTCATATATGTTTATTGTTTTTAATAAGATATGTCAGATTTAGTTTTTACAACATCTTTTCTTGTATAATATATGTAGACAGAAAATTAGAGGAGCATGTTCTAAGCTGGACAAAAGCATTGCTGTAATTAGTGTTCTTGCTATGTTCTAATAAATACCACCAGTTTCGTGTTAACATCTTTAAATAATGTAAATATGGTAAAATAAAAGAACAGTAAACGTAAATCATTTTACTTTATTTTGTTTGTCATTGTATTCACTTCACCATTGCGCTTTGTCTTTCTAAACACATTCTCGTCAGGTATATGTAATTTCATAACATCTGGTAATCGCTCTGAGAAAAAAGGACTAATTGATAGCTCAATATGAGTTTATTCAAATGCAAATCAATGCCATGTTCGGAGCCTAAACGATGTAAGCAGCTAGCATTAGATTCGTTTAGACTTTTTGACTTGTAATGTACTAGTATCAGTCTGCGACTTAGTCTATAAGCCCGAAACCCGAGTCAAGTTAACGGTCAGTCGGTTGATAATTATTGAATAGAAAAAGCCCGACCGGTCGATTTCAAGTTTGGAGTAAAATCCTTAACAAAGTAGCAAATTTACATTAACACTGGTTGTGGAGTTATTTGTTTGTAAAAGCTACATTTAAAATTAAAAATTGGTGCAAGTCAATGCAGTTCTAATATGTATTGTATGATTTATTACAACAACAAAAATCTCGGGCTATTTAAATTTGAGTCGGGCTATAGAAAATTCCATTTGAATATCCGAAGGGCTGTATAGTCGAAAAATAATTAGCGCGCAGACCGACTAGTATTCATAAGCACGCGGATCTGTCGATTCAAACAATCGGAGTGTGCCGCCATATTCAACGCCAACAACTATACATTTCATATACCAATGTATAAATGGTTTGTAATTTGAATTGACAAATACTTGAATTTACTCACATTTCGAGAGGTACCTAATTAACTCGTTACCAACACATTTGATTAGATTACATCACTATTTTGCTAATCGCCAGATTCGCACTGAGCTGGTTGAGGCCGAGGACTCTGCTCTCACGCGCCACTGTATCCTCGACTAAAACGGCCTGTGCGCCGAGAATTGCGTAAAGTTCAAACTCGTTCCTGTCAACAGGCTGCTGTATCCCGTTCATTCCATTTCCTGGTCTCGAATTGTCCTCAGAAGGGGCAGATTTAGAACTGCCAAGTGCCAGTCCGTTTTTCATTAACCACGGCACAGTCTGTTTATCACCTGCCACATCCGTTTCTTCTATATAGGACTCTTCTCTTTCGTCTGTTACCTCTTCGTCTAAATCAGGTTTTTTACTAAAAAGTGAATTTGTTTTTTTTATTACTTTCCTTGTTTGTTTCATTTTCATAACTTTTTTTGTTTGCTTTATCGTCTGTTTCTTGTGGTCCTCTTTAAAATTTGGTTTTACTAGCATTACATCCCATTTTTCAAACACAATATTTAGATCACCCTGAATCAGTAATACTACCCCTTTGTCGACCTGAGTTACAGAGACTCCTGAATATCAGACACTACACGTGCAGTTGACGCTTTCTATGATCCCTATGTTTGTAAACACGCCCAGTTCTTTGTGAAAGTATCCAGCACAACAGACATTTACGGGTTCTTGATCACGATTATGAATGTTAAATGTCCTTCGTTTGAACCTGGCGATGGAATCTAGTGAACAAATACACAAAACAGTGAATTAATATGATAATTAGAACAACCAAAATTAAACTGTGCTATTTTATTTGTCAAAGAAAATCATTAAATTCAATTATAAAATCATAATGCATAATAAAAAAAATTAACGAAATTATTTACAATGACACAAGTCTGTTGACTAATCTTTATGATGGTATGATAATGCTATGAAATTAAAAACTGTTAACAACTGCTGTAAAAATGTGCTTCAACATACCTTGATTGTAAATATGTATTCACAAATAAACACTTTCTATACCAAACTGTTATGTTCATCAATATATTTAAAGGAGAGAATTTCACAATTTAAACATACCTGTCGACATATTAAGGTGTTTAAGCAAGTATGGTATTGATCCATATACACTATTGGCAAATGGTGACTATGTGATTCCACTGCAGTCTGCGCGTTAATTATTTTAGACTATAGCCATTCGGGCTATTTAAATTAAATTTTCGATTGCCCGAATGAAATTATAATAGCCCAAACTTTTTGTTGTGGTCATATTTCATACAAATCATATTAGAAATGATTTGACTTGCACTTATTTTAATCTTTCTTGTGTTTTCTTACGAACACATAACTCCAAAATCAGTTTATATGTTAAATTGTTTCTTTTTTTAGAATTTTACTTAATTTAAGTGTAAATCGACCGGTCGATGAATGCCGACATGCCTTTTACTCAACTCGAACTTCGGGCTAATAGACTAATTCGCAGACTGTTCCACTGAGTTCGATAACTCCTCCAAGCTACACAACTATAATAAATAATCTTTTAAAAAGAGTCCAGTAGATCTGTCCGAACGTTTTAGTTTATTCCATTCCAAGATTAGAGTAAACTAGTTAGTTAACATCTGTAATAACAAAATGTTAGAGGCACTTAACTTCTAAAGGAGTGTAGACCTAAATTTTATTGTTTTTCTCTGCAAGCATAATTATCCTTATAAACTCATCAAGTCACAAAAATCAATTATTTTAATCAGGTCGTCTTGGGTTTATTGATTACTGGTATTTGCTATATTTGTCGTTGCACTGTTTTGTGTGTGAGCCCCTTCGTCCGTGCCTTTTGTTTCTTCTGTATTTGTTTTGGCGACATGAAACCCCTCCGAAGACGAGGTGGCCGCTCCTATTTCATCCTCCGGTCTGCAACCAAATTCTATTGGATTCTGAATTCTAGCAGAATTTCCCATTGTTCGTAATAAAAAATCGCTCCGTACTACATCATTGTGTAGTCATATTTTTCTGGTCCTCAGGGATCATGGAGTGTACATGTATGTTGTTTACATTTGAAAATGGAGTTCTGCTCATGCGCTTGGGGGCATCAGTGCTGTGGCACTATTCATTACTACTGATGAACAGCTTCAATAAAACCGAGGCTGCTGTTTTCTCGTGCAGGCTTTGCTTCCTGAGGGCTTTCCCTTTCATCAGTTTAATATGTTTCTGTATCAGAAGTTGCATGTTCTAGGCGACTGCTGTGAGGGTCGTGCGTACCTGTGTCGACCGATCCACGGCTACAAGCGCCTGTTTATACCAAGCAGCCAGCTGTGTGACGGCCACCCGCAATGTCCCCTGGCTGACGACGAGGCGTGCAAGGGTTTGTTATAACGTTCATCAGGATTGTATTTCAAATGATATTTTCTAATATATTTGATGTATTAAGACTATGTATAACATTGTTATTGTCTTTAAATCTTTGAACACTAACCGATATCACCATTATCAACCTTATAGGACGTACCGGTTTGTCCACACTATTCCATACCTGGTCTTACGTTCCTACACTACGTAACTGCGTTCATTATCTGAACGGTTCCATTTCTCCAGGGTGTAAACCAAGTCACGATCTCGTGCCGTACGGACGTTTAGACGTCAAGCACCTGCCAGAACTGACGGCTGTCGGCGGGTGTATAAAGATCCGCTGCGACCTCGGCTACAAACTTGCTTCAGAAGATAAGGACGTCGTTTTTTGTCGAGATGACGGTACCTGGATGAAGTCGGCAAAATGCGTCCGCTCCTGTAACTAATTGAAATGATTTCTGAGCTTTTTTAAGCTACATAGCGTTTAATGTTTTTATGTCGTATGTTTCCAGTTAAGAACCCTTTCAACCTTAAACGTCACTTTAAAATGTCGTTTAACCCCTCCATCCTCCCCACAATATTAGAATGAAGACTCTGCTCTAACAATGTGCTGCCAGGGTTAAACATGATCAAATTCACAGTTTGCATGCGGCTATTGAGAATGAATGTGTATGATCGGACGACCTGCTGGTGTTACCATGGTTGTGCGACTGCAGTTACTTAGTAAATATGTTGATATAAGTAATCTTGAATTTATTGCTCAATAACTATAGGTTTTTAAAAAGCCAAGCTCCGGTCGTGCGTTACGCCCAAGTGAACGTGTCTGTGACGCCGGCAGTGGCGGGCACGGTAGCGCATTACAGCTGCTACAGCGGCTACGTCCTGTCCGGGGGAAGCACGGCGATATGTCGGGACAACGGAACCTGGTCGGATCCACCTGAATGTCTTAAAGGTAATGTTAGGGAGGCTCACATTCTTTGAAGGCATTAACAAAAAAATAGACAGAAATGCCAGTAATTATAATTTGTTTAAGTGACTCAATAACAAATATTTCCGTTTTCATAAGAAAGATGCTTTTCATTTCATGACAATAAATGTCATAAGTTACTTACATCGTATTAAAAATTGCTTGTAAAAATATAGCCTGTAAAATTCTCATCGATTACGTTTACGTCGATTTTAAGTTGATTTGAAAGTAAATCGATAACGCTCGGGGCATACCGGATAGTCCTGGTATGTTATCTGTTGACGTCAATATACTAGGCTGTTCATATTTGCGGTAAATGTGTGTGTTTCTTTTCAGGGCACGGCAGCGAAATTCTTTTCTATGTTTCTTCAATACTTTAGTTTTGTATCTTTCTTCTCACATCGAAAATTTCTTTTGTGTATGTATATTTTATGCATATAATTTTACTACCCTTTTTCTCCATATCTATAAAAGAATAATATTGTTTTCTCCATAATTTAATGTATATTACGAAATAAACATTTAGACATCGTTTGAGGTAAATTGACAGTAGTTATTTTGAACAGAGTGCAATCCAAATGAAGCGACTATTGACAACGGGAAAGTGACCATAAGTGGGCGTGTCTATGATGTCGGTGACGTCATACAAGTGACGTGTGACGCCGGTTACGTGATGAACCCAGAACAGAATGTCGGGTTGACGTGCGACGAAGACGGCACGTGGCTACGTACGGCAACTTGCGTCAGATCATGTAAGTACTCAGATGAAAAGCTAGTTTTAACCCCGCCGATAGTAGACCTATCGACAGCCCGTAATCCTGTCGTGCTCTTTATGATTTATTACGCATCGCCTGCCTGAATACTTATTATAATATGAAAGCCATATCGCTCCATTATAATATTACTGACCAATTATCGGACAAGGTGATGGTGATAGCGATTTGCATAGGCATGATTGACAAGTAAATACAATAGATGGCACGACAAAGCTGGTCCGTCATGACGCCATTTTGGGCGGGACTGTCAATAGGTCAACTGTCAAGCTGTTGTCGTAGGTTCCGACCCACCGCCAGCTGTTGAGAACGGCAGACCTGACCGCCGTCTGATCGTCACGGCCACTGGTGTCTATGCCTTCTACACGTGCTATGACACCCACGTGTTGGTGGGAGGGCAGTCGGTGGTGTGTCAGACGGACGGAACATGGCCCGATCCGCCCCGATGTATTCGGGGTAAGTACGCAAAGGAATCAAACAAACATGGCTTAACATCAAAACAGACAGGCTAGGTCAAGGCGTTAAAATTTCAACTTGTAAAGTTCAAATGTTTATTCCAGATTTCACATATAGAGCGGTTTATTGTAACTGATTGTCGTTTAAATGCAAAAATATACATTAACTGCACATATATTTTCTGACAGAGTGCCGAATAGGGGATGTGAATGTGGAGAATGGAAGCCCCGTACCCCGGGCCGAGCCCTTTCTGGAGGGAGACACGGTCGACGTAGTGTGCG
>Ga0224511_10002286_pt1 | contig 12761 bp, 5 predicted proteins | sample SF_May12_sed_USG_2_FD_169988 | JGI IMG/M metagenome (GOLD analysis project Ga0224511, IMG submission 169988) | Sediment microbial communities from San Francisco Bay, California, United States - SF_May12_sed_USGS_8_1 | ecosystem: Environmental > Aquatic > Marine > Sediment | place: USA... | reverse complement strand
TGTTTTGTTCTTATAGCAGGCTTTTTTACAAAGACTGACTTCTATCCGGCTAAACAGTGTCTAGCACAGCCGCTTGTTCCCCGTACCTATGCTTCCAAGCGACAACCATGTCTTACAAAAGCATCAAAATTATTTTTAGCTGATTACATTTGTATAGCTTGGTCAATGCGCTAAAAGACAGATTTATTGTCGTTTTAATTAACATACATGTACGCTTACGAGCCCAGAATAAAGCTGACCAATGATTATTACATGTAGTTCAAATATTTTATCTCCGCGTGTATCGCCTGCTTTCCGTGTGTCTCGCCTGATTTCCGTGTGTCTCGCCTGGTTTCTGGAGTCTCGCCTGGAATCGAAACGTCATTACTACAGTTGAATACTTATTGTTTTTCCTCGAATGGCGTTTTTAGAAAAAGTATCGTTCAGAACGACAAGAACATATTGACACAATGTTTTGTAAAGTTGCAGATGATGTTTAAATTTTATAACAGGTTACATAAAGAGTATAGAAAAGCAAACACCGTTCTGGAGCACTATTATTTAATATAATTTAACAGCAACACCCTTAAATGGGAATTGCATCGATATTAATTTTATGAAATAAATGGTGGTGGTAAGATGATTACGATATGAGTAAACACTTGTGAGTAGTGTCGTGTCAAATGAGTGTTTGTTTTAATCCCCATCGTCAGAGCTTTTGTCCGTTAGACAATAGTTGACGTATTGCGAGGAGTTGCAAATGATCGAAGTATCGAAATTCTCCTCTTCATTTGTTTTGAAAATTAGTACCAAATAAATAGTGACATTAAGAATCTAAATCAAACAGCGAAACTAACATAAAACAGATAAAATGTATCAACCGTTAGGCCTTTACAAATAAATGTTTGATCACAGATGAATAAATATAGAATTTTAACATAAAATAAAAAAGCTTAAACTAACATAAGGATTGACCTTATACAGTTTGCAGTCCTGTATATGCGTACGTTTTCTGTCAATTAATGATATTCTTATGACTTTTATTGTTTTTGAAGCGTTTATATTCACATTTTATATATGAAATCTGTTTGTGTCATTTTGACCTTGTTAGCTGCAAAACCATATTTCTTTCAATCTCGTAAACTTGTTTTATGTGCTTATAGTGCACTATTATGCATTTGATATAAGCGTTAGTCCCGGTAAAGTGCTTATGCTGATGGACAACCATGCACTTCCATCCTCAAGGTTGGCCAGCTATACCACTGCAAAGGGTAGATCCGGAGACAGAGAGCCCTGACAGGAGTCGGCAGCGGGTTCTCAACGACTGTGGTATCGTCAGTGTTTGCAGTGAACGTCTGTAAGAATGTATGTATTGTTTATATTTTCAACAAACCAGAAACTAAACACTAGTAGTTTTATTGTCTTCATCATTTAGGTGTAGACGTATGCAAACAATGCCAATTTAGGGCCAGAGTAAAGCCTATGTCCCACCGCACGAAATTTGTTGGAGCGTTTCTTGAGCGGTTAGGAAAGGGGGCCACATTTCGACAACGCTCGTCATCGCGCACATTATGGGGACATACTCGAAAAAACAGGCGTTACCTTACCGGTGCACCGCTGACACCAGCATGGCTATAGCGTTGGCTTAACGGTAGCGAGCGGAAGCGAGCGTTGGTTAAGCCGTGACGCGACAGTTATTAGAGCGGCATTCTGTGTATATTGGCGTTGGCTCGGCGGGAATTTCAAAATCGTTTAGCGGCATACCGCTTTTGACTACGGAGCTAAACGGATCGCTTTGTTGGAAGTTCTGATATACTTTTTATTGCTTGTTGCACTCTGAGGAGGTTATGATGCTGCTGCTAAACTAGTGCACCAATCATAGCAAGTCTCTAAACATTCGTGGTAGTACAGTTTTACTATAACTTTGAGCATATTCGATGTAAATGAAATCTGCCTTTAACGGCAGCTCGATTCCAAAAGGGCTCCTGGTTCATTTCTCCCCATAATTATAGCCAAATTCTGGTCCCGCTCTGACACTAACGCTAAACCAAAGTTCATCACCGCAATGGATCGCTGCTTCAACGCCCGGCACCGTTTCAGCAATTCCATGTTCGCTCATAAAACGCTTAAAACCACGCCACCAAATTTTGTGCAACGTTTAATCATCGGCCTGCCTAAGCCTAGCGGACCCAAGCGTCCCCGCACTTGCGTCTAGCGGTGTCAAACTTTGACTGGGCGTTGTAAGAGCGGTGGTGAACTTTGTCGGAGCGGAAACGTGCCCCTTGCTCACCGCTCGCAATATTTTGTGCAGCTCAAAACTTTCGGAGCATAGGAGGGACCATACGCGGTGACCGAGAGTAAACGAAGTTTCCTTAACGGTGGCCAAAGTCAATTAAGCGGTAACGAGCGTCGATGATTTTTTTCACCGCTCCAGGAACGCTCTAGCAAAGTTTGTGCGGTGGGACAGGGGCTTAAAAGTGGTTAAACATTGTGTACATCAATTCATCTTTAGAGGGTCTTTAAGAGGATTTTTTCGCTAATGAAATCGGCAGTATATATGTATATATATCCTATATAGCAATTTATTTTAAACGTTATGATTTTAAGTTTCTTTTTGGTTTTGTTAACTAATATAATAATTAAGCGCAGTATGTGTTTAAGCATGAAAAAGAACTTTAAATGAATTCGAAAAAATAGCGCAGATGTGGTAACACTAACATTATTTTACACACATTGTAGTAATTATTTTAAAACAACTTGCATTCATACTCGCAAGCTCACGTTATTAAAGTTACTTTAAACATTACTTACTACGTTATTCCCCGCTCCGTCCAAAAGGTTTGTGAAGACAACACAGTCCTCTGCGAAGGCAAGCCGGTACAGGATCACATAAGTTCCCAGTCCATCGCCTCGGATTGTCACTCGAAAGACGTTACTCAAAGAATGAAATCGTACCTGTAAATAGACAGGTAAATACTATATTATTTAACAATCAGAATTGTAATATTAATGTGAGGCAGTATTGCATTAAACATAAATTTTAAGAAACAGACGGGATCATAAAAACAAATTAAAGCGACAAACTATGTGATTGTTGTAATTGCCTGTTATCGTCTGACAACAGATTCACAGTTGTAAAGTAACAAAACACTATATTAATAAAACAGCAGTGCTTGATAAATTAATAATAACCATACGGTACAGCAATAATGTAGTCACATATGACCTACAAGTCCCGCACGGAGTATATTTTATACCGAATACGGCGCCCGAATTGTTCCAGTCAGTTGCAGGAACATTAGTACGATAAAATATTATTTATTCATTTTACACACAGAACACTGCGTGTGAAGGTACTGCTTTGGCCACAAATCATTTTAAGGCGGCGCCGTACGTGTCTATTTAAATAAAAAAATGTTTTAAACTGAGTCACATGCAAAAAGCCACATAAAACTAGTACATATATAAAAGAAAGATATAAATTATTTGCTGTAGTGCATGTTCATACTTTACTTCATATTTAAAAGGTTGTGTAAGTTACTTGTTGACCCAAACATTAATTAACCTGTTAATAATCAATATTCAAATTCGTGCAGAAGGGACACAATATGAGATATAATCATCATTATGTTGTGATGTGCTGACTATGCCTGTGCATTATACTGAGGAGAGTATACCAGGACATTTACTTGTCTACCTGAATGTAACACGTTGGTGGATTTGCATCTCGTTCATCAGCTGTGATACTCCAAGCGTACAAAGCCGTACTCATGCGAGCCAAGGGCGCTTCCCAACCAGGATCTTCGCTTGACGCCGTGAAGTAGCTGTCTGGCACAGGGTTAGCGCCGTCAAGGAGCGGTTCCTCGACAGTACACGTTAATCCTGGATAATAGAACATGGGTTATCCAAATACTAGCATTCTCAAGAAACATGACCCCATGGGTTCGAGTTTTTCTGAGATAGATAGTTTCAAAGTATCTTATCGCCTACATGTACGCCTTGATATTAAATTGAACACTGCAAATAAGATATACTGACGCTATAAAGAAACTGTGTACTTTATAAATGGCCATAACTTTTAACTGACTATTTTTAGGAAAACCATTTTTCATACATTGGTTAATGATAATGTGTCTCATATACTGCAATTGTCAAAACAACAGTTTGACAGAAAGTTTTTTTTATCAAACTAACTTTACGCTAAAATGCATTTTTTGCTCGTGTAATTCTTGCTTTGTATTATAAAACTTAAATATGACTCGGAATTATATTGTTATCACTTATGTAATAATAAAATCACAAAACATTTAAAATGTATTCTTTAACTGATGCTTTGTTGAAAGTTGACTAATCGATGCGACTTCGCTACGCGTGTCTTACGTTGGCGTTACTGACTTTGTCAAGCATTTGTTTTAACAAAGAGACAAAACTTGGATTCGGCAACAACAGTGCAATGAGTTTTTATTGATTGGAACCTACTGCACTACGACTAACCGAATGCTGACGTACAATGAGGCGGTCAGTTTTTGACGTTAACGTATGGAACATCTAATCTGCCTTATAGGTTTATTTTTTGTTCGTTGTCCTCAAATGGCATTTTTTTGCACAAAAGATAAGTCGTCATGTACAAAAAGCAGGTCATTGAGTACATTTCAAAGGTTGTTATGGTCGAATTGCAAGTCGTCATGTACATTTTACAGATAGTTATGCTCAACCTATAAGTTGTTTTGGACTAAAAGCAAGTTGTGTACAATTTACAGGTGGTTATGCTTGAGAAATATGTCGTTATAGGCAAAAGACAAGCCATTGTGTATAGCTGACAGGTCGTTGTTCTCAAATTATAGGTTCTTGTTGACTAAAAGCAAGTTATTGTGTACAAATTATAAGTCGTTATACTTGAATAATATGTCGTTATGGGCAAAAGACAGGTACATTTTACAGATCATTATGCTCAAACGATAAGTTGTTGTGGACTAAAAGCAAGTTGTTGTGTACAATGTACAGGTCGTTATGGTTGAAAAAGATGTCGTTATGGGCAAATGACAAGCCGTTGAGTACAGCTTACAGGTCGAGCTCAAATTACAGGTTGTTTGGACTGAAAGCAAGTTGCTGTGTACAATTTATAAGTCGTTATACTGGAATAATATGTCGCTATGGGCAAAAGACAAGGCGTTTAATATAGCTTACATGTCGTTTTGCTCATGAATAAAAGACTGATGAAAGGGAAAGCCCTCAGGAAGCATAGCCCGCACAAGAAAACAGCAGCCACGAATACACTTTCAATAACGAATTGCAATATGGGTATAACAACTTGCGATCTATAAAGAACGGCATGAAATCTGCCGGTAACGACGTTTTGTTGCACATACATGTAACGACTCATAAATTGTACATCACAACTTGCCTTTTGTCCATAACGCCTACCAATTTTAGCATAACGAGCTGTATTATGTACATACCGAGTTGCAATTCGACCATTACGACCTATTAAGTGTTCATAACGACCTATATAGTGAAAACGACGAGTAGCCTTTTGTACATAACAACTTACTTTTGTCTATAACGACTTGAAATTTGAGAACAACAAACGAGGCGTTCCATGTTAACGCGTGATAACCATTGGTTGCAGACGCGAATAGTTAATTATTTATGTTACTTTCATCTTGTCTGTTAATAAAAACATGGAAACATGGACGCCCAATAGAACTTTTACAAACTTGTATTTTTTACCTTTATGACGTAACGCCCTTTACGCGTTAATAATGACCTTATAGTCTTATGATTTCAATAACAAATGCAACAAGTGTAAAGAAGAAAGCTCTATCAAGGATTTGATACCATTCAAGCTAAAGGTTTTCTCATAAAACAAAACAATATTTCCTTTTTTAACAAGTGCACATACATGCACACTTTCTTTTTAGCTTCAGTAGATATATATTCAGATATATAGTTTTAGCGGAAATGTGACACTGTTTTAGGACGTAAAAGCATACATGTTACGTTTAATGGTTAAGATTAAAATAAGTGACTGTAAACTCCACTAAGTTGCCAAGAAATGATTTTACTTCCATGCTGAAATATAACACCCATCAATGATTCTATTTTGTTAGTATTACTTAACAAAATATCAGTGAATTGTTTTGATATTTTAAAGATGATTAAATGTTTATTAATCAAACGTAACAAAGATTTCTTTCTGACATTCTTCGTCAGGCTGCTAATGTTTACGGCTGTACGGTTTACTAGCTGTTCGTGAGACAGGTAAATAAAAAACGAACATCCGGAAATATAAAGTAGCCTTCTATCCTTCTTATTTAGTCGTTTAAAAAAAATTCTCAGACATAACATATTCTTTGCGTCAAAATACTTAAATATTTAATTGTGGTAGGACGCGTTTTATTTCATCACACGCTCTGTGCCTCATCATCTCTCAGTTTTACTGAATCATTTTTTTATTGAAACGTTGAGAAGGTAAAAACTATTTTATTTTGTAAATGACGTTAACGTTTTTTTCTGATTGGTTTAAAAGAAGGAGTTTTTACTTGTGTTAAAGGTTAACTAAGAATACTGAAAAAGAAGAACCACTTGATATTCGTCATGTCTCTATGGTATGGCCATTTTGCAATTTCAAGGTATCTGCCGTCAAAATATTATGACGTTTCAGTCGACATTTTACGTTATGTGCACATATTGAAACACTGTTGTAAGCCGTCATCGTAAATGGCCTGAAAAATACACACGTTGTCGGGGTTCCATCCTTCTCATTTGAAAAAAACAACGTTAATAACATCACCATTAACAAGACAACCGGAAATATTTGCTACAGAGCTTCCATGTCTTTCTAATTGGTACCATATACCCAATGCAAGTCTTTTTCTTAGTTGTTGTACAGATTTGTTTGTGTTGAAATTTGATAATTTGGAAATAGTCATATTTTTTCTTAAATAATTAAGTGTTTTGTATCGGTTAAATAATATTAATGCTAGCCGAAATACAATTACAAATAACTTTGTTAAAAGTTTGAATTAGTAAAGTTACATAACTTCCATCGTGAATTATTTAAATAGAAATACATTTCACAATATGAAAGTCTAACGTTGGGTTTGCTTCTTCCTGATTGGTCAAAGATCGATTTCGGCTAAATTGTGTCGATACGTTATTAAACAAATAAACATCGTTTATTTTTGTTATTTATTTTATTCCATTATTTTAACAAGTCATTTTATCTTCTTGGTCAGTAACTAAATGTCAATTTTAAAGATAGAAATGCAATTGTGTTTTAAGTCCAAAATACGGTGTAAACAGTAGATAAGGAAAATTTAACTATGGCAGTTGTGTTAAGAAGTGCAATAGTAGTTGGGAACAGTATTGTGGTACATTATAATAAATATGAACTAAAGGAACAAGTATAAATAACTCAAAAGTGAACAAAACAAAACATTTAGGGAATGTGACGAGTATGTATTGTGATAAACAGCATACGAAACCTGATTTTCATAAGTTTTAAATTAAATACTACTTACCATATGATAACAGCAACCGATCGGCTAGACTAATAGTTATTAATATTGTTTTGTGTACAAAATATTTGAATTATTGAGAGTAATGAGCTAAACATTGCTTTCCACTTTTAATTAAATTAAAAATGCGCAATTAATCAATTCAGCTTCCCACTCTGTTAGTGTAGGCGACCTATAAAAGATCATTTTATGAATGCATTAAATATTATGTTTTTTACCAGTTTGGTCCGGTTCATAGAAGAAGACGCCATACATCTCATCTGTGGTGTCCAAGACATCTTGCGGGCCATCGTCGCTCAGGTAACAACTCCGCGTGGCCTTGTTATAGCCGGCAAGAGTGCAGCCGTCTGTCTCTCTTTCTTTGTTGCATCTTTCCACACACTGGATTTTTGATATCTTTGGCAACGTTTTATAGCTTGTCAACACTTTCTTTCCCTCAGTAAACGTTGTTGTCACTCTTTGAATTGCTGCCATACCCCAAGGTAATGCCACAAATCCGATAAATAAAAATCCTACCAATTTTTGAAGAAAGAAGGCCATGTTGGTGTTTGGGTTGATACGGCAATTTCTAACGTTCTTTATTCCTTCGAAAGTCAACTGCGAAACTTACCGGACTTACAGACTTACCAGCTAAATATCTAAAAGGTTTTCTACATTATGAAAAATATACCCACTTATAAAACATAATGACATCCGTTTTAACAGTGTTCACGCCTCATTCTGGTGGCTGTGTTTACAAAGGACAAAGGCCTGACACAGTGAGTAAAGTGTTTAAAGGAAATACATTAAGGGTTCAATCAAAAGAATCGCGGTCATAAAAAAAAGTATAGATTGATCCAGATGTATGACACTGTACACTTTTCCATATTTAAGGTATCAGAAACAGTGGCCAAAATTTAATATTATGAAATGAAGAGATGTTCAAAGAAAAAATGTTGCAAACAATGTGGACAGGTCAAGTTTAAGGGCAACAAGTTAAAATGGCCTGTACAAAAACAAACATTTAGAACAGCACGAAATACGCAGAATAACTAGACGTAACAGACATTCAAAAATAAACTATTTTTGTAATGTTTTATTTCAACTGTTTATATTTTATATGTATTAAAATGATGATGCTGTACTGCCATTCAGCTGAGGTGAGAAATAATTAAAGCAGACATATATAGAATGCAAAAAATCTTTTTTAATTTGGACATGTTTGGAAAAGAACTGCCAGTTAAAGTTTTTTTGCAATTCATATTACGCATTATTTTTGTATAAAATACTAAAATATAAATGTAACGTATATTGAGACGAAAAGTATTGAAGGTACAGGTATAAGAAACGGTTGTTATCAAATTCGTAAGCATTTTGTTGGATAAACTATTAGCAAAGACCTAAGTAGCATACCACAATCATAGGATTATATTGAACGGAAAATGGCTACATGCAACTTGTGTTGTTTGTGTGTGTTTATGCGCTTGTTGAGCAAAGCCACGATGTGTTGTTGTCTTATGTAGGGTACATAATTACACCTAACGACATTTTCGCTAATCCACTTAAAACTAATTGAGTATTCATCAATGTGTAGTTATATTTTTCTTGTCCATTATGGATTTATGTTGTAATCCCCCGCCGAAGACGCAGGGATATAGATATGGCGTTGTCCGTCCGGCTGTTCGTCCGTCTGGATGTCCGTCCGTCCGACACAAACTTGGTGGGGCCATATCTCAAAGACTATTACAGATTTAAACATGAAACTTCAGGGGTGTATAGATCTTATTGAGGAGAAGTGCACTGCTTAAGAACTATAACCCTCCACTTCCCAATTTTAGAGTTATTGCCCTTTGTAATTTTTCATATTGAATTTTGTGTGGAACATATCTCAGTTACTTCAAAAGATATCAGCATGAAACGTAATAGTTAGATAAACCTCAATAAGTGAAAGTATACTGCATAAAAACCATAACCCTCCACTCTCTATTTTTAGAGTTATTGCCCTTTGTGTTTTTTTTCATACTTAAATTTTGTGTGGAACATATCTCAGTGACAACATAAGATATCAGCATGAAACTTTATAGGTAGATATACCTTAATGAGTGGAAGTGTACTGCACAAGAACCATAACCCTTCCTTTGTTTTAAAGTTATTGCCCTTTGTTATTTTTCATACATGAAGTTTGTGTGGAACATATCTCGGTGACTACAAAATATATCAACATAAAACTTTATAGGTAGATTCACCTTAATGAGTGAAAGTGTACTGCACAAGAGCCATAACCATACACTTCCTAATGTTAGTGTTATTGCATACTGGAATGTTGTGTGGAACATATCTCAGTGATTACAAATGATATCAGCATGAAACTTTATAGGTAAATAGAACTTTATGAGTGGAGGTGTACTTCACAAGAACTATAACCCTCCACTTCCTAATTAAGGTATGACCTTCCTAATGGACTATGAAGGATACACATTTGTATTTTTTATCAAAAAGATAAACAAGTTGTTTTCATTAAAATGTGATATATATTATGCTTTTACTTTTCAACCGTAGAGAAATCTTTTTAAAAATGCAAGTTACCTATATTTGCTTAAATTAAATTAAAGGGAAGTAATTTTACACCTTATTACCTCCCTTAAATATGAATAAAAGAAAATTTTCAATCTTGTTTATAAAATCAAAAATAAAAAAACTGAGAAAAGTTGTGAGGTGGATCGTCTTAAAATGGCATATATTTAAATAAAAATAGGTTTATAAAATCTCTCCCTAGCTGCAAATATTTGAATCCATTAGGGAGGTCATACCTTAAAGAACTATTGCCCTTTGTTCTTGACAATCTTAGCTTGACTGAGCGTATGCAGACACCAAAACATACCCTTGGAAGAATACTGAACTTGATCATTTCCTCTGCTGACCATATTTAGACTACCTGCTTCACCATTGCCATACACGGACCATTACCTTACTTTGGCAACTCTGCTAGAATGAATGGTTCATATTTAATTGTAGTTATTTAACCAATACAACGTAACTAAGAAATGCCGCAATGTACAGCCCACATACACCTTTCCCTTATTTTCTTCACCTCGACAAAATCGACAAAACCTGTTCGGCGGAGGATATCAATTCAACGAATTTGCCTTTTTACATTTTAAAATGGAGTTCCGCTTATGTGCTAGGGTACGTCAGTGGTGTGTCATCTTTCATTACCACTGATGAACTGCTACAATAAAACCGAAGTTGCTTTTTTCCCACGTAGGTTATGCTTCATGATGAATTTCCCTTTCCTCAGTTTACTAAGTAAATGGATATCCTGGCTGGGTATCCTATCAATGTTAACACTACGGAAACGATTTTGGGATAAATGCAATTGATATTCATTAAATATAAACACTTTTATTGTATTTGTCATTATTGTGCGATTAAAAAGGTAATCTCACGTTTAAAGACTAAAATTCAAAACTTGTTCCATTTCATTTTCGAATTTGAATCAATTGATGAAGCCCCAGTCGCTAAACTTGCTGTACAGCGCTGAAACTCTTTATTACACATGTTATTTTATTTCCCACATACTTATCCTGAGAGTTGTGTGTGCTAAGAGCAAACATCAACTATCAATAGCAACTGTTCAGGAAATATTCAAGCGATTTGAATAAAAGCAAATCCGTTTTGAAAGTGAAGGAGTGTAAAAGTTGTTTGCCAGAGTAAACGTTTCGAAAACTTTCCATTCAAAGCTCCGGAAACATCCTCTAGATAGGATATTTAAACCTGAAGAAAAAAAAACATCCAGCTGATTTGACTATAGGTAAATCAGGAATTGTCGAATGGGAACATTGATCTGGGTTTAGAAGGAAATTTATGAAACCTGCTGTTTTATTTTAAATACTGTAATGAATACTAAAGGATTTATCAAAAGTATAACAAATGTTAATACACTGATTGATGTATAGAAAAGCAATACATTAAAGTTGATCAATGGCCGTTTATAAGGCAACTAAATTGTCAGAGATAATTCTGATATTTTAAATTCAACTAAATAAAAGTATTGTACATGCTATAAGTTTTGAAAAGGAGTTGTCTCGATTGTACATTTTATAGTCGATGATTACAATTATAGAGTAATAGTAAAAGTAAACCACTACTAGTTATAGTAATATAAATGGAAGAGATGTTCAAAGGAAAAATGTTGTAAACAATGTGGACAAGTCAAGTTTATGGGCACCATGACAAAATGGTCCGTACAAAAACACACAGAACATCACAAAGCCATGCAAGATGCCATGCTATCTTCCTGAATAATTTCAACACATTAACAGAACACACACACACATGTGAAAAAGTGCAATAGAACAATAGTTATCTAAATGGTAAAGTCTTGAACAAATCGAATGGGACATAAATAATACGTTCTAGAAGAATATAATATTTGGGAAACTGCCAGGTCATTATTTCTTGCAATTCGTATTATAATTAAAATAATAAAATTAATGGTAGAAACAATAACCACGCCGAAGTAAAGTACCGGTACGCAACGTTCTATGTGATGGAGATAATCTAACATTATAAGCTATAATAGTACTCACAGCTTTAAGCATTTTTATTGTGCATAACTTCATAAGCACCAACGACCGCACACAACACTGGATGCGAACAGAAAGTACAATGTATATAACTAATGGAACCTACTACTAATATTTTTTATAGTTAATGAAATGTGTGTCGTATCTGTTTTACGCTCTTATTAAACACAATGTGCTATCAAACATAACACTACCGAATCTATTTCGGAACACTAATAAGATACATGTATTATCATAAAAGGTTCACAGTTATATGGGTCGAAAACCTTCAGGCATTTTAATGGCAAGGTTTCAGGTATTAATCATATCTGAAATAATCCAAACGACCAACCGTTTTATAAAAAAAAGTTTCTGACATAACAAAAGTAACAATTTTGGTATTGAAACATTATATGACATCCGTTGTTGCAACGTTCCCACGCTTCTTCTGGAAGTTGTGTTTACATAGGGCGTAGATCTATATACGAGTAGACAATTTATACCAAGTGCATTACGGGTTTTAACAAACGTCAATAGGTCACAAAACTATGGGTGTGTTAAAGTTGTTTGCCGGTATGAACGTTTTCATAATGCGCCGGAAACGACGCCAAAATCGATATTACAAACTGCCAGCCAGCTGTGTTGACTTAGGGTATGGCAGCATCGTATCGAATGCGAGACATAAATCTGTTTTTATCAGGATATACGTACTCTGCTA
>Ga0224511_10002285_pt1 | contig 12762 bp, 15 predicted proteins | sample SF_May12_sed_USG_2_FD_169988 | JGI IMG/M metagenome (GOLD analysis project Ga0224511, IMG submission 169988) | Sediment microbial communities from San Francisco Bay, California, United States - SF_May12_sed_USGS_8_1 | ecosystem: Environmental > Aquatic > Marine > Sediment | place: USA... | reverse complement strand
GCGCGAGGGCATAACAGCCAGAGGTTAGCACGGGGGCATAACAGCCAGAGGTTAGCATGAGACATAACAGCCAGAGGTTACCATGGGGGCATAACAACTGGAGGTTAGCATGGGGGCATAACAACTGGAGGTTACCATGGGGGCATAACAACTGGAGGTTACCATGGGGGCATAACAACCGGAGGTTAGCATGGGGGCATAACAACCGGAGGTTAGCATGGGGGCATAACAACCGGAGGTTAGCATGGGGGCATAACAGCCAGAGGTTAGCCTGAAGCATAACAGCCAGAGGTGAGCACGAGGGCTTAACAGCCAGAGGTGAGCACGAGGGCTTAACAACCAGAGGTGAGCACGAGGGCTTAACAGCCAGAGGTGAGCACGAGGGCATAACAGCCAGAGGTTAGCATGGCGGCTTAACAACCAGAGGCTATTATGGGGGGCATAGCAACCGGAGGTTAAGACGGTATAGACTCATCTGCTCCCCTGTCTAAATGCTCATTTGCTCACAGCTCTTTTGCTTGTACCACTCAACAAACAGTTTGCTTATTCAATTTGATATAGTTTGCATAAACCCATTTTTATAAGGTCAGGCAAATTATCGTTTGCTGTGCAGAGTGATTGGTTCACTCACTTGATCTTGACACCTTTATCTTGGCCCTGGAATTTGGCTGGGCTAGCTGTTACTACAGTGCCTAGCCTATAAAGATTTCCTGGGGTTCAAACAGGGTTTGATGACCATATTGTACCATGTAGGGAAAATTCTGTGATTTTTACGCCATCCCCAAACTATTCCCTGGCTGTCTTTTGGTGGAAATGACTTTTAGTTACTATTTGGTGACTGCATAACGATTAATTTTGTGACAGTTCGATAACCATTTGTGACTGTCTCGTGACCACCTCACATAAATTTTCAGGTTGAGCTCACTGAACAATCGGCTGAGTCAGGAGAGTGCGGAGAGTGAGCAGATGGTGCAACTGCTACAGACTCAGAGAGATATCTATGCTCGCAGTGTACAGGAATACTCAGCCAAACTCACCAACAGTGAACAGCTCACAGATACTAATAAACACTTGCGCGATCAGCTGTATAAACTCAGGTAATACTTACGTAGTAAAATGCTGTGCCGGGTTAACACACTCGGGTGAAACTTGCAGGTCTGCAGGTCTGCAGTCTGTAGGTAAAGTGAGTCTGTAGGTAGAGCGAGTCTGCAGATAGAGTGAGTCTGTAGGTAGAGTGAGGCTGTGGGTAGAGTGAGTCTGTAGATAGAGTGAGTCTGCAGGTAGAGTGAGTTTGTAGGTAGAGTGAGTCTGTAGGTAGAGTGAATCTGTAGGTAGAGTGAGTCTGTAGGTAGAGTGAGTCTGTAGGTAGAGTCTGTAGGTAGAGTGAGTCTGTAGGTAGAGTGAGTCTGTAGGTAGAGCGAGTCTGTAGGTAGAGTGAGTCTGTAGGTAGAGTGAGTCTGTAGGTAGAGTCTGTAGGTAGAGTCTGTAGGTAGAGTGAGTCTGTAGGTAGAGTGAGTCGGTAGGTAGAGTGAATCTGTAGGTAGTGTGAGTCTGTAGGTAGAGTGAGTCTGAGTCTGGGTAGGCCGACCGGTTTCTTGTGTCTCCTCCAGTGATGAGAGACCCTCGATCTCATCTGAGCAAAGGAGTCTTTTAGGTAAATTTATTTCATTAATGAATTGGTGTTGGTAATTTTTTGCAGGGAGTCAGTAAATGAGGCGGAGACTCAGCTGGAGACACTGAGGAAAGAAAACTCCCACTTAGAGTCGCAGGTTGGGTTTAAACCTGGTAGTGATTTAATGCATATGACTCAGGTGTGCGCGATCCCTCTGCTATAATTCAGATATTACATTTAGCTGTGCAGGTTTGAGTTGTGTATAGTGACCGACCTGCCAAACAGTCTCAGCAGGTCCATTTAGTGGAAAATAAGAATCTTGTTGAAACGACAAATGTTAAAACGCCGACAAATGTTAAAATTTTTTAACATTTGTGGGCGTCTTAACATTTGTCAGTTCAACAAATGTGGTTATTTTGCAATAATGGTTTGGATATTTCTGATGTAGAAGTTTAATTGGCTCCATGACTTTGGTTCCGGCTGTAAATATTTGAAGCAGTTCTATCATAATTCTCCTCTCCTCTCCATTGTCAGATGTCAGAGTCAAATAAGATGGCTGAGGTGGCGCTCAATGATCGTGAGGAGCTGAAGATTCGATGCGACTCATTAGAACAAGAAAACTCACATCTGAAATCCATCAGCCAGGAGAATAAGCAGCTCAGGGAGCAGCTGTGTGAGCTGCAGGAACTGAAAACCGCAAGCAATAAGGTAATGCAGGCCAATGCTCTTATACAATGCGTGTAATAGCATGTATTCTTGTATCAGCTGCCATGCCCATGTGTGAAACAAGGGCCAAAACCTCATGAGGTCTAATGATGATCAATCTATCAACCTTAAAGGCAATAGACAATGAGGTCAGAAACACTGCCATTTATACAGTAAGAATTTTATCTGACTTTATTTAAGCTGGTCTCAGTTTCAGGATTTGAAAGGCAGAGAGGAGGTAATATTAACCTCACCTCATATTCTACATGTAAAACTACAGTCACATGTAAAATTACAGCCACGTGAACTGTGCTATGTCTGATCTCCGTACTCTCACCCTAGTATGGACTAAGTCCAGTACGAAATGCATGCTGTCTGTGTATTCACCCAGTGTGCATCATCTCCGATATACTGTGTACAGGGTTTAATCCATAAAGGTAATGATGAATATTTTATAGGAGAAAATCAACTCTAAACATTTATCTGAGGAGAATGACAAACTTTCTATACAGATCACCAAGCTGGACAAGGAGAAGGGAACATTATCAAAGGAAAATCAGGTACTCTTATGCCCTATCGCAGCTTCTAACTCCCACGTAATCTTAGAATAAATGACTCCGGTAAGTCTGCAGATTTCACCATGCTCTCCTATGCAGCGTACCGGCATCAAATAAGGCTCACAGCGAGGAAACCTCTTCCTATGATGTCTGATTTACGAAATTCTGTGTGATTACTGTACCTGTAATGACAGCCTGCTACTGCTTTTCTTCTATGGCTCAGCGGTTTGCACTCTGTGCTCGGGTCTGGATGTGGACCATCATGCGATATCACATTAACATTGTCTGCGAGAGATTTGGGGCACTCCCCTAACCACTTCACTGGAGTTATTCTGACTGGAATCGCCTGAAAATAAACCACTCTGATGACATCATCAGTCAGAACATTTTTTGTAGGAGCTGACGAATGAAATCATTCGATTAACTAAACTCTATAATGAAACTGAACAGCAGCTGTCAACAACGCAACAGGAAATGATAATTGCAACACGCGCTCATAGCAACCTGCAGAAAGAGCTCGAAGAGAGATCAGAGGCTCTGACTAAAATTCAGCAGAGTGAGACATGTCACAAAGACAGTGTGACTTTACTCAAGGTATATAAACTGATCATAAAGTCAGGGCCGGAAACTACCTCTTGATAGCTGAAGCCGGGCCTTGAGCTTTACAGGGATGCAATATCTGGGTCCCGGAATATTCTGGGAATACATTAGCATGAATCAGTTACATTAGCTACATAATTATTTTTCTGACCTTTGAAGTCTTGTTTAGTCCACGCTGTGAGCAGGTACTTGATATTGCTTAGTGTTTTTTCATAATGTGTAAAACTGGTCAGAGTTTTGGTGGCTCACAATATCTCAGCACCTATAATATAATGCATAATACTTCCTTGTTCACTTCCAATAAGATTCTTTTTGTTAGAATCAGGCAGTTTATGGGCAATATGCGATTCATCCACCACCCAATTTCACACACGAATGGGAAACACTGAGCCTAAGACTCAGTAGGCCAATTTCTGTATCACTCCTGACAGCTATTCTGTCATAGAGATACGAAGAAGAAAAAAACACACTAATGTAATCAGCCCGTATATTTAAACCAGCTTCTCGGTTTGTGAGTTAGCTGCTCTTCTCTGTTAGGGTTAACTCTTGAACATCAAGGAGCCATAACTACAATACACTTACAGAATGTGAAGCGGCAGTTGGAATCACAGTTGCTTGAACTCAAAGAGAGACTGTCACAGGAAGGTCACTTGAGGTCAGAGTGTGACCGTTTCAAAGAAAAGATAACCGTGAGTTTTGTGACTCTTGAGAGTCAGGGGCTCTGGACTCGCTAAATTATAACTCACGTGATCAACAGAATTAGGGATCTACAGAACAAAGAGGCAGCTCCATGAAAATTCTTTAAATAGGAGAATTAGTTGCATTCAAGTTCGTGTCCTATGTTGTGTACTCAGTTAGAAGGTTTGCATGTTGAGCTGAATTATCCTGTTATAGGAATTAACGCGTTCTCAGCAGCAGTGTGACCTCGCTGTTGCGGATCTTCAGCAGCGTAACTCTGAACTGCAGGAGAAGCTGCAAGCGGCGACGTCTGCTGCCGATGAGCGATCAGGTGCTGCCAGGATGTTATCCTCCGACTGTGAATTGCTGAATCATGATAAGCGGCGCCTGGAGATGGAGCTAGAGATGATGAGGGGTCGGCTGAATGATCTTCAGCTAGGAACGGATAATCAGGTAAAGACAGCTAGGCCAGACAGAACGGAATGAACGCCAGGACTGACGGCCAGGGTTTGCGCCCGACGGCCAGGCCTGACAGCTGGACTAGCAGCAGGTGGGGGGGGGCTGGTAGTGCAGTGCTCAAGGAGAAAGATTGTCACTAACTTAGGAACCAACCATAAATGCTGGCTTAGGACTTTGCAATGAATCCGTAAAATAATATGTGCTTTATAGGACATTCTTGGAGCCTTTGTCACAAATCCCATTCAACTATTGAATCTCCAAATATTGATTACCAGAAGCTAGCTGTGCAAAGATTTGTCCCTTGTTACTCGCCGAAATTCTATGAAAAGCAAGTTGATCAATATTTTTAAGCAATATCACAGACTGTCCTGCTATTTTGGCTAGAAATCCTTGACATATTGTATATCTTACGGTGAATTGCCAGTTAGTCGTGCTGGGGCACAAAGTTCAATTGTCACCTCACCCGCCCCACCCCGGCACCGGATAGGCCAAGGTCAAATCGAGGACTTCCACGAATGAATTGTCATTTTCCCAATAGCCCTAAGATAGTCATTGCACCCATAAGATGGGCACAACTATTTAGGCTGGTAGACTAGAGCCATACCTCTTGTCATGGAGCTGGGTAACTAGGGAGCACACAACTCTAAAGCAGAGGCTTCGAGTTTACTCCTCTCATTGAGTGTTTGTTCCTGTGGTGTTACCCAAATGGACAGTATCATAAAGGGACATTTTCCAAGTTTACAGATGCCTTGCAATACTTCCCCTATCATGGGGTGGATTGTAGTTCTGTAGTCTCTCCATTAGCTCTATGGACACACAGGGATGATGGAAGGGGCGGATGGATGTATGGGTATTTATCTGATCTCTTTGCCACCCGATGGCCTCTTAATGTGAATCATGCTCTAGGAATATTCAAATGATTTTTTTTATCATTGCAAGAATTCTTGATTTGAACCCTTCAGTGAAGGCTAAAAGAGGGAATAAGAGATTTTTATGCCTTGAAATTACTGGTATTTATCTTATTTGATTGCCAGAAATGTGACTTAACACTTTTGGAATTTGATAAAAAAAAATTCAGAACTTTCCTACCTCTACCTTGGAGATACGAAGGTGAATGTCCTGTTAATGATTGTATTATAAGTGTTGCACTGTCTTTTCGCATAAAGCTGCTGAATAGCTCGCTGGTAAGTGGTTGGCTCAGTAATATAGCGTTTTGGTTTTAACGTGATAAACACCTCGCCTCTAACCATAACAGTCACTAAGCTCTGAGCTAAGCGGCGCCCTCACTAAAGTGTGAATGGGAGGTAGCCAACAGGCTTTTAAAAGCTCATTGCACAGTCATGCCTACAAGTGAAGCTATATTATATTTAATTCTAGACCGCGTTAGTTAGAAAATTAGTCACAACAGTCGATTAAACCGAAAGGTTAAACGTACCGATGCCACTGTGGCTTAATAGATTGTCCATATTAACATGAAGACTTGGCCCAGTGGGGACTGAGACTTATCGTCTTCCTTCCTCAGATAAAGTCCATGGATGCTCGACTCGGTAAATCCGAAGAGTGTCGTCTGGCGACTCAGCAGATATTAGATGAAACTCGACAGAGACTCGCCGAGAAAGAACGAGAACTAAAACGACTGTCGTCTGAACTCACTGCTCAGAGGTCAGTGCAAGGCGAGGATAGTCAGACCTTATAATCAGCGTTATCTTCTCTTGATAAACTGCCCACTTAAAAAGGATTTAAATTTATTTGACATTGGAAGCCTCTCAAACCTAACTGCTGGTTGAAAGGAAACCACTAGTTGAATGCATTGATTTGTAGCATACTCCATAAATTACTGTTTCCTGCATTACTTCACCAATCCCTTAATTCACCATGTAGTACGGGACTAAAATTTGCTTCATGGCAATCCTGTAATAGGCTGTGCATTAATAGCACTGCTTCCAACATTGTATGGCCACAGGTATATGCGCTTAACCCATTTTAGTTTTCACCTCCACCTCAAGTTAGATCCCCTAATACTGGTAACACGGAGTTGCCTTGCCTTATTTCTGTGCGGCACTATTTTGCAGTCGCACTGTGGCTGATCTCTCGAGCTCTGTGGCGGCTCTTAGACTCGAACTCAAGGAGTCATGTGAACTACAAGCTAAACAAGAGGAACTGATCGCTACACTGAAAGACGAGACCGCCATATTGAACGACCTTGAACTCGAACTGAAAGACACAAGAAAACGATGCAAAGAGCTGCAGAAACTGAATGAAGAGCAGAAGGCACTCGTAAACATGCTTAAAAAGGTATCGTTTTATTCACTATATGTAATCAGATTTAAATCAAACACTCAATGAATGATGATCTTGGTAGTTTTCCCGGTACCGGTGCAACTTTTATAAGACCCCTATTAAATTCAGCTGACATGTATTCTAATAATAGTATGGATGTTGTAGCTAAATTTAACCCGGATGGGATTTCATTTGATTTCGGGTTTTGAGCCTTCTGGTGCCTATAAATGGAAGGAGTGGGTTGTGTGTTTCTTTGACTTGTGTTATTTGTTTCAGGATGCGCAAATCAAAGAGAAACTCGAGGTAAGATTTTACATCGCTATATGAAAAATTCTGCTGTCTATATTCCGGATCAATCTAATAACATCGGATCAGTGTATAGGCATACTTGAGTCAATAATCTAAAGTTCTAACCATCAGTAACAGGTACAAATAAGTTATAATCTCTCAAATGACATGATTTGATAACTTAGTTTCAATAGTAGCACAATGCATTAGAATTGTCAATGATAGAACTGACTTCCTCTGTGCATGCTGTAAGTGACTTTGCCTAAGGTTGTACGCTGCCGCTGTGACCTGACACACTGTATGGGTATACACTGTGGCTGTGAACTGATGCACTGTATGGGTGGGTATACACTGTGGCTGTGAACTGATGCATTGTATGGGTATACATTGTGGCTGTGACCTGACACACTGTATGGGTATACACTGTGGCTGTGAACTGATGCACTGTATGGGTATACACTGTGACCGTAAACTGATGCATTGTATGGATATATACCGTGGCTGTGACATGATGCACTGTATGGGTATACACCGTGGCTGTGAACTGATGCACTGTATGGGTGGGTATACACTATGGCTGTGACCTGATGCACTGTATGGGTATACACCGCGGTCGTGAACTGATGCATTGTATGGGTATACACTGTGGCTGTGACCTGATGCACTGTATGGGTATACACTGCGGCCGTAAACTGATGCATTGTATGGGTATACACTGTGGCTGTGAACTGACACACTGTATAGGTATACACTGTGGCTGTGAACTGATGCACTGTATGGGTATACACTGTGGCCGTAAACTGATGCATTGTATGGGTATATACCGTGGCTGTGACATGATGCACTCTATGGGTATACACTGTGGCTGTGAACTGATGCACTGTATGGGTGGGTATACACTGTGGCTGTGAACTGATGCATTGTATGGGTATACATTGTGGCTGTGACCTGATGCACTGTATGGGTATACACTGCGGTCGTGAACTGATGCATTGTATGGGTATACACTGTGGCTGTGACCTGATGCACTGTATGGGTATACACTGCGGCCGTAAACTGATGTATTGTATGGGTATGCACTGTGGCTGTGAACTGACACACTGTATGGGTATACACTGTGGCCGTAAACTGATGCATTGTATGGGTATATACCGTGGCTGTGAACTGATGCATTGTATCGGTATACACTGTGGGTGTGACCTGACACACTGTATGGGTATACACCGCGGTCGTGAACTGATGCATTGTAGGGGTATACACTGCGGCCGTGAACTGATGCACTGTATGGGTGGGTATACACTGTGGCTGTGACCTGATGCACTGTATGGGTATACACCGCGGTCGTGAACTGATGCATTGTAGGGGTATACACCGCGGCCGTGAACTGATGCATTGTAGGGGTATACACCGCGGTCGTGAACTGATGCATTGTAGGGGTATACACTGCGGCTGTGAACTGATGCACTGTATGGGTGGGTATACACTGTGGCTGTGACCTGATGCACTCTATGGGTATACACCGCGGCCGTGACCTGATGCACTGTATGTTACTGCAGGGTCAGCTGCAGGAGATTAGTGCTGATTTGATGGGTATGAAGTCTGAGCTGCACGCCGCATATTCCGCTATCAATCAGAAGGAGCTCGAAGTGGAACGCCTCCAAAAACTACTCAACAATGCCACACTGGATGCGGATAACAGGTACTCAGGTTGAAATTACCGAGTCTGTCACATAGCCACCACCATTACTTGTCCCATTTTGTGGAACTGAAATGGTAACGATTAGCTCATGAAGATTCAGTATCGAAATCAGTATCAGATCACAGTGCCACATCCCCTGTAGGTGTATCGAGTATCGAGTATCGAGTATCAGGAACGGATTCGTTCCTTACTCTGAGAGTACCAGGTATTTGTAACTGATAGAAAACAGTGTATCGTTGTCAAAATATTCGATACAAAAAAGGAATTTTTCCAACCTTGCTAAGCCGTAATTGGTGAATAATCGAACAAGTACATATATCTTTGCCATAACAGCGAAGATATCATAAGAGAAAAAAGACCCAGTGATGGTATCCCAGGACGCCCCTACCGAGTCTTACAATCTGGAGTTCAGACTGCAGAGGCCTCGGTTGTTATTATTGCATTAGTTATCTATAACTATTACTACCAATTGGTGATGCTTGGTTACCACGACATCTACGTCAGTCATTTGTTTTTTTGCGTCCATTTTCTGTAACGGTATTTCATACAGGAGGAAAACCTCTCGTAGATGGTATGTTTTTGTCAGCCAATCACTGCGCTGAATCCCCAGTCACTCACTTGTCACTCAGTTACTAGTGATTGTGAAGCTACCTCAGTTTGCTATATTCTCTTCATAAGACACTGGACTCACAACACTTTTCATCAATTTAGATACTCCTCGCTATAATTACTTTATTTAATCTGATAGGGACCATTTTTGTAGGGGGATAAGATGTGTTCCTCTAAATTTCATAGCTAATAGAGCTAAACTTCCATCTCCAGTGCCATGACTACCCAAGGGTTATTTCTGAGCCAAAGAGCTCTGTCTTTTTAAGTTATTCTTTTACTGGAAAAATTTCAGTGCAACAAAGGTCGGGTAGAAGAGACAAGTCTTCCTCAATTGATTAGGGGAGTTATTTCATGTGCCAAGAAACATATTTAGACAGGCATTTTGGACTTAGCAGGTTTAATGCAATGGTGTGCACAAATTTGCTGGTTTTACTTTATTTGACTAAAGCATTTCACTTCGGAGTTTTGGAGGAGTTAGTTGATTGGATAATCTATGGCACCATCTATCTCTGTACCCATGGTAGGTACATGATGGTTAGACTGAGAATTCTGTGTGTTTCAGTGAAGAGAAGGTAGCAGAACTGAAGATAAGACTCGACCAGGCAGAGAAAGCTAAGGAGGTTTCTTCCTCTACTCTACAGGAGAGAATTCACGGGTCAGCATCCCAGCATTATGTGTCCCAGCATTATGTGACTGTGTGGTGTGACTGTGTGGTGTGACTGTGTAGTGTGACTGTGGTGTGACTGTGTGGTGTGACTGTGTGGTGTGGCTATGTGGTGTGGCTGTATGGTGTGACTGTGTGGTGTGACTGTGTGGTGTGGCTATGTGGTGTGACTGTGTGGTGTGGCTATGTGGTGTGGCTGTGTGGTGTGACTGTGTGGTGTGACTATGTGGTGTGAATAAGTAGTGTGACTGTGTGATGTGACTGTGGTGTGGCTGTGTGTCATGACTGTATGGTGTGATTGTGTGTTGTGACTGCAGGGTGTGACTGTGTGTTATGATGGTGTAGCGTGTGACCGTGTTAATGTATCATATGGTGGGTATACGTTATTCGAGGTGCAGTTCACTTTCAGTGTAACTCATGGTTACCCGTTTCTTCTGTGCTCAGGATGGAAGCTGAGAATTCGCTACTCAAGTCCCAAATTCTAAAACTTGAGCGAGAACTGGCGGACATCAATGGACGCCTGAATTCCAGTAATAGCGAGCTGAACCGTAGCTATGATGAATCGCAGTTCAACAAAGAGTCTATAACAACCTTACGCCTGGAGAGGGATACTATGCAATCGGAATGCAAAGCTCTCAGAGCTAACAACTCCAATCTCTTAGCGACTCAAGTGAGTTATGGGGATGAGATGCTAGCAAGGGCGTTGAATATGCTGTAATTCAGCCAGGGAAGTGAATTCTGGTTATTCTAATGGATAGCCATGGTCGTGTTTTGATCTCTGAGTTAATTGATTTCTACCTGCTATATACATGTATCTACAATGACCCCTAGATGAATTTAAAACGCCCAAATCCCCGATTTTACAGAGCAGTCTGGAGAGTGAAAAGAGAAAACTGCAACTGCAGATGAAAGAAATCAAAATGGACATGTTCAAATTAGAAAAGGTATTTTCACACTTATCTTTGTGGAGTCCAGATTAGGTACGAGCTTACCAGCCGTGCTCAGTGATTGTAAACCTTCATCAGCGGGTGCTGGCGATGAGACTCTAAAGGTCGTGGCCACCTTTATTCGTGTATGTCTGAAGCGGCGTCATTTACTCACTGTATGATGGTTGTGAAGTAATATATGAGCTAAATCATAGATGATTTTTCAATCTTCACTGACATTCTCTTGATTCAATGGGCTATGTTTTGTGGGCTATGTTATGGGCTATGTTAATTAGGCAAAGCTGTTTTTAACTCCATCTGTGGTTGTCCGTTATGTGACTTGTTATGTATGGCTAGGATGGGATGATCATGTTACCCGTAATGTAACAGTGTATGGTTTTCAGTGATGATGTCACCGTGTAATTCTGAATAGCCGTTATCCCTCCATTCTGCAGGAGAACGACGGATTGGAAAAATCAAATGAACGTCTCACTCTGTCACTGAATGAAAGCAACCAGCTGCTCACACAGATAACCAGTGAGCGGGAGAAAGCCCAGGTCAGGCTCGACACCCTGCAAACGGAAGTGATCAACTCTAAAAAGGAAAACAAGAATATCAAGGTAATTCTGGAATATCTAGCCAGAAGCAGCTACTATTTAAAATAACTACAGTTATCCCAATATGGAACTACTGCAACCTCGCAGACAGAGGAAAATCCTACTTTTGCAACAGAAGGCATCCATCATCTGATCACTGCAGACCTTTTCCTACCTTTACTGTGTGCGCGTGAATCATTTCTCATGCATACACGGTTTGTGTGGAGTATGTTTGGAGTGTAGACTGTATAGCATGTAGAGTTGTAGACTGTATAGCATGCGGATTATTTATGAATCGACTAATTGTGTGTAAGCTGTTTGGTGTGCGGGCTGGTTGTGTATAGAGGTGTAGACTACTTGTGTAAAGACTGTGTGGTGGTGTTGTTCTCTAGGATCAGCTCTTGGAGGCGACAAAGCGGAATAGCCAGACAGAGGAGAGATTGCAGACTGAAGTCAGACAACTCCATACTCAAGCTGCCAATCTAAAGAGCCAGCTCAGAGAATTACAATTTCTTAATGCTCAAAATGTAACTGATAGCAACATAACCAACAACAGCGATAACAATTTCACTACCAAGCCCCAAGTCATGGCTGCAACACAGACAGATGAGGTGAATGATTCTCAATCGGAAGAGAATCCCTCCTTCACTGCTGACCCTGCTGACCCTGCTTACCCGGCTGTCGCCACTGTTATTGCCGACCCCTCACCCCCAGAGACACACAGAGCTCTGGAAAGTGCTTTCGATGATCTGCTGAATGATCTCTCAGAGTCATCTCCCATCATCGAAGCTGCCGACGATATATTGGTGGAGACAGACACGTGCAGCACGGATGAATCAAATCGATCGGATGCCTCGGGGTCGGCATCGCTGCCGATGAAGTCTGACCCAAATGCGTCGCCGCTGCATACGCTGAAATCGGGTGAATCAGATGAGCTGCTGCTCAGAGTGGAACAGGAGCTAGACGCGTCCGATGAGGTGGGTAACTGCAATCAGCAGCCTGTGTCACATGAAGCCATCTGAATTTGAGAAGTTTACTCCGGGGTTCTAATGCTTTCATGATTAAGTCACCCAGAGATAGTTCATTGGT
>Ga0224511_10002284_pt1 | contig 12764 bp, 5 predicted proteins | sample SF_May12_sed_USG_2_FD_169988 | JGI IMG/M metagenome (GOLD analysis project Ga0224511, IMG submission 169988) | Sediment microbial communities from San Francisco Bay, California, United States - SF_May12_sed_USGS_8_1 | ecosystem: Environmental > Aquatic > Marine > Sediment | place: USA... | reverse complement strand
TTTCTTTCTCACTGATTAATTAATCATTTTTTTACGTCTAAGATAATCATAGATGATAAGCTGACTTACCTGACCGTTTGGCTTGTTCACCCATGTACACGCCGTAAGGACATGATTCCATAAGGATACTTCCCAACATTGAACCGCAAGTATTATATTGGACCCATTTCCGAGCGGACACATATGAAGATGAGCTACAGGAGCGATCCAATCCGGCATAAATTGACTGCACCATGGTGGATAAAGCCAAAGTCACAAAGAGATACCAAGAGCAGCTGTCCATTCTCTAGCTACAACAGACGGACAGAGAGGTTAGGACAGACAGTCCGATGACCAGGTCTCATGACACTGTAATCTGAATCCAGCCCAAAATAAAAGTTACACCAGATAACTAACAGTTGCCACTCTGCATGGTCTCCTACTGGCTATCAGGTTGCCCTTTTTTGTATCTATTTCCTTAGGCGCAACAAAATATCATCAAATCAGAACAAGTTCAGTTCACCAGGATATCAATCAGGAGCAATTTGATGACAGGAGGGGTGAAGGGAGGGTTGAACGGTTTGCGCGCACTGGATCAAACCTCAACAATGCCTTGCTTTACCATTCTGTTCACGTTTAAATAAAAGAGACCTGCTCATAGAGCAACCTTTCCCCCATGAGGCGTACCATGGAGAAACCTGGAAACGGGTCTACGACACAAAACAAAACTATAATCAGATTTTATCGAGAAAAGGTTATTTTGCTTTAGGTGTGATGTAAGAAATAACCAGGCCAATACACCGGCAGGTGAATGACGAATGGCATAGGATCAGGATGAGAAAGGGGTTCGTAGAGAAGCATAGCAGCCCTTTACTGTGGTCAGTAAAATCAAGAACCCATAGAGTTATCCTCTTATAACTCTATGAGGAGAATGGGTCTATGCAGGAACCTCAAGACTTGCTTATCTGAGAGGTGGAGCTGATATCACAAGCAGGTTGTATGGTCTACCACAAATTCTGGAAGCCAATCACAATTTATTGTATTGCATCATCTGCCAAGACATAAGTACCAGTCTCAGTTTCAAATAAATACAATGTTTAAGACATTATAATATCCTGACTTGATTAGCCCGATCAATAATATAAATACAAACCGTAAACTAGTAAACTACTACACCACCACCAGGTGTTTTCGTGAAAAAAGATCAGCTGAGCACCCTGTCATACCTTGAAACGAATGTGGTATTCAGCAATCCCTGTAACAGCTATAGGTCTATCCCACTCGCTTGAAGTCTAACTGTGAAATGTACTGCCATGTTAACCACCATTCCATGTCTATGCACCACTTGAGCGAAAATACAACACAAATTGATGTTTCAGCCAATGTGAGTATGGAGTGTAGGCTATATCCAGTTATCAAATACACATTAGTAAACAGGCTGCCCAGTGCTTCAAATAGTGCCGTTTTTCATTGTACCAATGTCAATGGATTAGCTGTATTGTGTAGTTCCATCAGAGAAGAAGTCATGTCAAGTTCATTGGAGGAAGATTGGAATGTCCTCAAATGACCGAATAGGTCACATTATTGGTGGTAACTTTACAGGTAGGTAATGGATCTCACCAATCACCCCCTCCCCCTGGATGGATGTGGTCCAAGTAATTGGAATAGAGAAAATAATTTATTTCTGGTTGTTACCTTTTCTTATGTTTAGGGATCCCAACATTCAAAGAATAATTGTCCAGGTTTATATAAATTCTATATACCCTATACAGTTTTTTTCAGTTGAAATATTCTAGATTTTCAAAGCATGTTAAAAAAATCAAGAAGACGGTACGCGCTTTTCCTGTTGATTATGAATTAAGACTCAAATGAAACATAGCATAATTGAAGGGTGCAGCAATGACCTCAAAAACTCAATTCAGTTTAGATAGCAATGCCTTGAGCACCTCAATTAGATTGTTATATGATGTAGTCATGTTTTAGTGAATTTCTACAATGCAAATGGGCAGAGAAGGATTGAATTTTTCCTTCTGTGTGAAGGGTCAGTGATATAAAGTAATATATTCCCAGATTGGGGAGTTATCTTCCCTACAATGCGTGATCGAGGCTTAGAATATTATTGGTGGACAACCTTTGATGTCTCTGTCACAGAATTCAAAGAAAATTCAGCAGTGGATGAAATATGCAAACTCGAGGGGAAAGACTGGCCCTAGTCGGACGGTTCATCATAAAAAAGCAGCCATTGTATTGTGCATGAAACTTTGGGAGGTTGGGAGGTTGGGAGGTTGGGAGGTTGGGAGGTTGGGAGGTTGGGAGGTTGGGAGGTTGGGAGGTTGGGAGGTTGGGAGGTTGGCTGTATCTAATTTCAGTCAGAATGAAAGGCGAAAGCATCCTTCCTAACCAGGCCTTGGCCTTACCATGGTGATCAACAAGATTGGACTTTGCACTACAGAATAAAAAACAATGGCTAGGTTGAGAAACCAAACTGCATTTTCAAGAATGCAGGAAAGCAACTAAGAATACAACTTAATCACATTTCCTTGGTAGCATCTACGCAAGCAGGAGGTAAAAATAGGAGCCAAGAAAAGTGAACCAAATCTCCCACGATAAGGTGTGGTCAAAACTCGGCCAGCACTGCAGGAGAGAATTTCAAACCTGGATCAAATCCAAAGTCAGAAAGCCACCGCTCAGTGGCCAGAGTAAATGGTGAGATAATTACTACAACATGCTCATTCATGGCAAACAGGGCAGGTTATTGGGAAGAGTATTGACAGATTATCTAGTAACTAGCATGACAGGGAACTGGTTGAATGAATAGGCAATAACTGTACCCAGTACTAACCAGTATCTCCCTCATGACCACTTCATTAAAAACCATTAGGTGATAGTCTACGAATGAAAAAAGGGCTACTCAGTGACAAAATGGCCTTTATATCACTGGTTGAATGAAGGCTAATGAAAGCTGTAGAATTGCAGTGTACCAGACAGAATCAGCAATTTCAGCCCGTAATGGTCGTACCTCATAGAGGTAACCACAATTGTTGTCAGCCCTGCTGTTGAATCATTGAGGAAAAATGCGCAAGACAAGTCGACCTGTGCCAATCACCAATTGATTCAGGGTTCGTCAGAAGCTCTATTTGTCATATCTGTGGCTAACCACTCACTCTTATAATGGCCGTCCTAATTGTAATGGCCATTCATTGTTTTGGCAAAGCAAGCTGAACCCTTTCCTGTTTTTTCCTCCCCAAAGCGATTATTCACTCTCAGAAGCATACCATAGAGAGATAAAGCTGTGTGGGATGAAAAGACTAACACAAATAAAAGTTTTTAAAAAGGCACCATTCGATGCATACCACAAGGGGTCATACATAGTTGACAGAAACCTCAACAACATGGCCCTGCGAAGTTTTAAAAGGTTTTAGAGATCGTTCCAAGAATTTTTGTGCAATGCTAGGATGCTGCCAAATTGCTGCTTCATTATGGTGTGCACTTTGTCTCACCAACAAGCAAATTTCGGACGCAGTTAACCAAAATTCATGGGTGCTGCCCAAGTGCAAAGAAAAATTGAGCGGATATACAAGAAATAGAGTTGTAAAGATTGCCAATTTCACTGTGTGGCTTAGCTTAGCTTAGATATAGAAGCTAGATCCCCATTCCGAGATCATTGCTCTCTGGTTATAGCAAAAATGATTAAATGAAATTTAACTGAAATAATCTCATGTTCACTTAAATTTAAACTTCTGCACCTCACTAGAAAAAAAACCAGAAGACAGCTTGACAAAGGAATATCACTTTTTTCCTAGCAAAAAGCAACTTGTATTTTTTAGAAAAAGCATTGGTTATTATCATTATTATGTTGAATTGTTCACCACAACTGATTATTCCCATGTCCCATCCATGCCACTCTTGTGACAACACCAGCAAGACCAAAATATTTATCTTTCTGACTGGGTATCTTTAGCAGGAAATTACCACCTCGTTAGAAGTACGTAATTTATCTGGGATTCAAACACTAGCTTGTTGTCCTTTGACTTGTAATGCCCATTATAACTACAAAAATACCTTGACAAGCTGATAAACAGACCCCTGCAAGGATGAATGATGGGGCCCCAGCACTGCTATAGGACTCAATGTCATATCCCACATGGTGACAGCACAGGTGGAAGACAGCAGTTGAGTAGTTGTGTAGTTACTTAGTTACGTAGTCATGTGATAGAAAAAGGAGAATAGGCCAATAACCTCACTGTTCTCCTGGTTCATATATACACGTATGTATAGGGAAACGGGATAGCTCTATGACTGGAGTGCTTGGCTCAAGATCGAACAATCCCGGAGTTCAAGTCCTAGTCATGCTAGCCTCATGTAAGTCCGTTACATAGCTTGGTCAAGCAACCGCAAAGACAGATTTAAAAAAAGAAATTCCGTAGTGGACATTTGAGAAAGAGAATACAAAGAAAGATATTTAAACTGCGCTGATTGAGGGAATCATATAACATTAATAGAGGCAATATATAGTAGCAATGAGAGTACGCTTACATCTATGATCACCTTGAATTTATTAAACCAGGCAACTAATTTGATACAAATGTCATCTAAGTCTGGAACACATTACGATCATTGTCATTGTAATTGATTTGACATTTTTACAAGCAGTTTTCCTCGCCCAAAATTAGACCTGCTTTTACAAGTTGTGTAAATTTTTACTTCCTTTTGGATTTTCTTATCATGCAAAGTATAGCCGACAAGAGGCAATTACCACTAGAATGACTGAACAGTCAGACATAGCTTTCAAACCCCGCTATTCTCCACCCGGAATGCTCAAAATAACTGAATTTGCAATTTATTTGAAATAAAAACGCCTTTAAGGTAAGCTGCTGTTTGGTTCAAGATTTTCCTATCACACAATCGCAGCATCCGCTTGAGTATCCAAACAAGTGGCTTATAGTGGAGGATTAAAGAGTATTGGACTCTTACCTGAAAATGATATAGGCAGCGATGAATACCGGTACAAGAACACTGCAACGAGCAGAGCCGATAACAGTTCACCCACTTATTTACTGCCCATCTTATATAAGCGTAAATGATTTAAATAAATCGATACCGGCATGAGTGGGCCGAGCACACTACGCCTGACGTGATACAATGTAATGCTACTGCTATGGATAGGAAAAATTAGCTGATTAATGTAACAACAGCATGACATTGATTTACTTGGCATGTCATGGGCCCCTCTAGGGGCAGAGATCGCCAGGGGCATCTGCTTGTAATAATTTGAGGTGCAAAATTCGTACAACTTTGACCCAGGCCTCAAAACTACATTCACCTATAGGCTTGCACAGATAAACTTACAAAACACTGTAAGGAAAACGGATGCTTGATAGGTAGCGCATTAGGTTTTGGGCCAGGCGACCAGGGTTCGAATCCAAGATTGGGCATCACATTATGATTATGCTAAAGTTCTCCCTCGTCTGATTCGGATAGCGATGCAGGCCCATCCATAGAGTACCAACTCTAGGGAGCAAACCATGGACCATTCTGAAAACAAGCCATTGGATTTGCAATGCTATCTTCATAAAACAAGATGATCTTATCTTTATCTAATATGATGGAGTATGTTACTTGCCCTGTCTTGACGTGCACAACTCTCATTCCGAAAAAGCCCACATTCAAAGAAAAATACAACGGTCTCTTAGGTCTCATCATAGACACATATGGTATAAATGTTCATGGGTCTCATAAACTATAGCTAAGTAGAAATAGTTGCAGGTTGATTTATAATGTGAGAAGCCCATTCTACTACTCTATCGTGAATTATCATCAGGTTCGCCAAAATATGGGTAGTTGAACAATGAAGGAAAAGATCAATTGCTAGCGCTTGGCTCCAGATCGAAAGATTCGCAGTTTAACTTCTTGTCAAACTGAGTGCCCACTGTGAGAATGAGCTCCCTGCATAATTCCTAGCTCCTACCCCTCCTACAAGCCTCAGGCTTAGGAGGACCGTGAAAGAGGATGGACAAGTGCTCAAGTGAAAAAAAAGGCTAGCAATCTAAAGTAACTTGGAGTACTTGGTACCAGAGGTTTCAGTACAACCCCCAGTGCAGCATCACCTGGCTTTGTCATGCTCCACAAATTGTATCGGAAGCTTGAATAAACAAGAAACCATTGGAACACATCATGGGTCATCCTTTCAACACTCTTCTGGTTTATCCATGTACAAATGATTTCATCTAAAGATGAATGAGGTCATTTGGAAATTGAGACCCCCCTTCTGCCTTCAGCTTAGGCATGTATTCATACATGTTCTAAACACAAATTCACGAGTCCCTTTTTCAAATCCGAGTGCAGCCTATGTGGCAGGCAAAGCTGGTATCCAAAATTTTGACTATACACCAGATCTTCCGACATGATCTTTGAACAAATTGAGGTAACCGCACAGAGAATCGATCAGATCTGACATGAGCACCATGACTTCTTTGAAGTAATTGTTTGTATATATGAACTACTGCGATCGTTCTGTGTCTTGTCCGATTATACGCGGATCAAGGTGGATTACCAGACATATAGAGATATTCATGTTCCTAATAGGCATGATTTAGCCATAGATTAATCACTCCCGATTCAATAATTAGGATTTAGACGTTTAGTACACATAGAACTCGCGACAGTCGAATGCATGCGTAGCAGAAATGTAAATCGACCGTTTAAGGGCAGTCTATGTGAAGGCGTCATTAAAGAATTGACACACTTTACCAGACCAAGCCATTAACCTAGGCCAAGCTAATTTTGTCTAAAATATGTCAATTTATTGATAATTACCTCAACTGGCACAAAGCAAGCACCAAGCAGGCAGGTTACATTTAACCGAAATTAACTTTAGGCATCTCATTTGAAAGTTTTCTTTTCATTCTAGACACTCATCGATTTCATGGGGCTCCCGTCTATCACTTTTAATTCTGCGGTTCATTGTGAAAAATATCTCTGACCGAGAAAATCTGTTGGTTTATGATAAATACCGTCTTGAGTTTTTTTGTTATCTGTCCAGTCGAACACCCCCTTATCTTGAGTGTTTTGTTTTTACTTCAAAACACGTAACTTAAAACCCTCACTTTCTATTCTTAGCGGATTGAAGGCCCGATTTAGTCAACCGGAATCGTGATGAGGCAGAGTCATACCTGATTACAAATGCAAAGCTGCGCGTCTCTTTATAAAGTACATGCGCCTAGGCTATGATGCCTCGGTTGCATAGATACATGATCAACTGATGCGACATTGTTGTGAACAGTGGATAAGGTTCAGTACATCTCTCTGGCAGTTTTATATTTCACAGTTTCTATAGGTCCATATCATTCCTAGTACGATGCAACACGCTCGGCTAAACTTGGGCTAGCAGGATAGCTCATATCAATGACTAGAGCACTGTGCATGAGTGGGATTGTGGGATAGTGGAATGATTTGGCGACTAGAGTGCCTGGCTCAGGATCCATGGGTTCATGTCGAGCCCCACTCGGAATATGAACTCCTCCCATGATTCCTAGCTCCTATGGCTCCAAGAACAGCGCCAAGCTTAGGGGTTTCATTGACTGGGATGGCCAAGTGCGGCGTAGAAGAATTGAGACCATGCTCTCCTGGCACCAAATAGGTTTGAATTGTGGGGGTTCTTATGTTGCGAGTTAGCCAATTGATACACAACAGCAAAAGCTTCAAATAAGGACCGCATGGTTGAGCAAGTTGCAGCTGAGGATCTCGGTTTGGAAAGAACATTATCCAGGAGGTGTTTTAATCAATCAGAAAATGTTTTGCCCTCTGGTCAATGCCCTGTCAGCATCTGGTTTCAGTGGGCAGAGGGGCGTCTTATCACTGTGCACTAGAAAGTGTCATCCATTAATCACAAGAATTCATCTACAATGGCACTAAGTGACTTTAGAGGCACACATGGTCTGATGTGTCAGTGCATCTAATTGGTAATGTATTTAGTTCAGCTAGCGGGTATTTCCAGAAAAAAAACTGTTGATATTATTATTGGACTAAGAGAGATTTAATAGCTCAGGTCCTGCTGACCGATATAACAGGAAGCGAGTTATCTTCAAGGATCTGGAATTGAATTACAGGAGAATGTGTGCATGTAAAAACCTTCTAAACTGCTGACTTTTTATTTTGTAGCCTTTTCTTCCAGTGTGGAATTGGCGGCACAGATTCACAGGTTGCACATATGCAAACATAACAAAGTTTTTTCTGCGACTAGCTTCCTTTCCTCCTGTTAACCTTGTCCCTTCCTGTATGTAGGCTTGGGGCTGTCACCAACCTGTTTTATTGCTCTACGCGGGCACTTGGCCCTCCTAGTTAATGGACCTCCTAAGCCTGGCTTGTTGGAGTGGTAGGAGCTAGAAATTATATGAGGAGCTGATTTTTACAGTGGGGACTCATCATGACTAGGTCATGAACTCAGGATCTGCTGATCTGTACCAAAGCACTCAAGTTGTTGAGCTGTCCTACTATTAGAGCTGGCATTCCCAATGGCCAAGATAGCTAGTACAGATAGTGAACGACTACCAAATAAAAACAGCGAGCGGAAAATCGTACCCAGTAAATCTCTGGTGAAACTGTGCAGTAAAGTGCTATAGTACTATATAGTGACTGACTGACTACATGGGTCTATAGATAGATTGATCCTGCCACAAGCTACAACTGAATCAGCTAAAACCTATGACTGTAGCTCATACAGATGATATAGAAATGAGTAATGACATTTATCTAGATTATTAAAACAAATTGACCAGGAACTAAACATCGTCTCATGGGGCCATAGAAGGGTAAGCGCGTAAAGCAATAGTCTTTTTTATTCACTATCCAACGTCGATCGAAAATAGAAGTGATCAAATTATTCCAGTCGATTGCAGTATGATTGGTAACATTCAAGGCATCACTATACTCTGGAGGGCTTAAACCTTATGCCCACTTTAGACAAGGTCAAATGCTTCTCGGTCATAGAACCCAGTCACAGGTAGTTCTCCATGATTTCACCCCACGCCTTATTAATGTCATAGTAATATGTCCTTGGATTAGTTTGTTGATTATCCGGGTTTGTTGTACGTTTAATTTGCTTGTTTAGCCAGTGTTGCTGCAGACAGTATTTTGCCTGAGGTGTCAATAACATTTTCTATATTATGGACAGACTGGGCGGATTTTGAGGAATAAATCTGGGGCGAACTCTTGTTACTTGTTACAATGTCTTTGCTGTTATAGTGAAGCTGCTGGGTTAGAGACTTATCTTTCCACCAGTGACAGCTTAGCACGGAGCACCACGTGTGGGTCGATATCAATGCTCCACAACCTTGCTTACGTTATTGGAGATCGTTGCGCAGTATGCTAGGCACGTCTTTTTACACTCATATACTACGCACAGATTATCATGCAAGTACCTAAGGTAAAAAGGGTAAAGGTTGCCCCCTAGCCATACAATCGCTGTGTGGGGAAGTGGGTGTACTGAGCCAACTTGTACCGGCAACAATGTGACTGAGGTAGGGTGCTAATCCTTTTACACTGATACACTATGTGCAGATTCTTAATTACCTGAAAAGCACTGGCTAAAATAAGATGTTATTACCATTGTTGTAGAATATAGACAGCGTACTATTACACAGGACACTCCTGGAACATTCTCTCTGATAAACAGGGCTAATAAGAGCTGTTCCAAAGGTAATCTGTGGAAAAGTCTAAAATTCTAAAACAGTATGTTTGGTTTAATGAATTCAAAATTCAAATTAGCTTCAACAAACACTTGATAATGGCCGGAAGGGATCAAGAAAGAGAAAGCTAAATTTGCATTCAGACAGCCCGTAGTGAAACGATGAAAGCCATGGAGTCAAAGAAAGGTATGGAAAAATAAACAAAGACAACTCCAGCTCCTGATTCTGTCCATTGGGATCGATTGTAGGGTAACAAAGGTATAGCTTAGCCAAAAGCAGCATTTCTCGATTACATTGACAAGCGATAAAGCAGGCCCCGGGGGGACCTGCTAAAATCCCTGAAGGCAATCCAGGAAAGTAAATAGAGAAAGGGATGAAATAGGAGCAAAAGTTCATGACATGCACACAGGGCAGACAGGCCGGCAAATGTATTTATATACCGGACACCGAGAGAGCACCGCCTTGGAGAGGAAAAGTGCGTCACGTGTATGGATTGGGCAATAATACTCCTGCACGGATAAATCACGTAACACTTGGGAAGTGCCCGAGCCAATTTCAGCCTACTGAGATTTATAGCACATGCGCATATATATTGTTCGCGCCACGTAACATCCACCAGACTAATTGACAGGACTAATGAAATTGGGCCTCTGATGAACAATGACAAAATGCATCAACATGAAGTTCATCTTCTTATCTCCATGACTGAACTGCTGTTAGGAGTGGCGCAGAAATTGGCCTGCTGAGTCTTTAGCTCAGGAGATTTTCTGCTTGCACCCTCGTGCCCTGTAGAGAAGGTAGGGAGGGCTCCCTTCGAGCATTTAGCGATGGGATCTTAAACCAACGAGAGTGTCGTGAAAGAGAAGGTTTTTGCCCAAACAGGGAATCATATCGGAAACCCCGGGTCCATGGCCACTACACCATCGACTAAGCTATCGCTTCACCCCAACCATGAAGTGACCTTTAGCATCAATATGTTGGAGACATTTAACCCAGACAATTGTGTCATATCTAGAAGATTTTAAGCTTTAGCTACAGAAGCTACTGGGGGTCCGCCAAATGCATGTCCAATAAGTAGAGGGATTACCAATGTCAGAGTGTGTTAGCATAATTATACTTAAGAGAGTAGTAGCTAGTAGCCCTGGTAGGACAGATTAACTCATTTGGGGTACTAGATTCAGTAGACCAGAGGGTCGAAGCTCAAGAAAGTTCTTTGACTATTCATTGCTCTACACGAACTATATATTAGTGGGGTCACACTCACGATTGAAAATCTCAATATCTCACCAATGGGCTATCCAAATCTACTGGGAAAAGTTCAAATTCACGGTGCACATGATTTAATAAAAAGTGCATAAAAATTGTCTAGAGGGTCAGTTTTTAGACATTCGTGACAGAAGAAGCCTGATCAACCGCAGCTAGACGTCATATATCACGCGTACAGTGCATGCATGTTTGTACCAGAAATATCTGCAGACTGCTCGTCATGCCCAGCACTCGGGGACAGAAACCATGTCATCGCAGTGTTTACGGCTTGTTCGATAAGTGTGCTGCCGTGATGTTGTATTGATTGAACATGATTTTGTGTCAGGCAGGCGACCCTTAGTGTCTTACGCAATAATTTCTCACCGCACAACAATATTCAATTTGGGATGGGAAATCCAGATTTGTTGGTTACCGTCAAGAAAGAGAACTCGAGGCAGTTTTTAACTGGGAACCATTTCTAGGTCTGATCATCAGCATAATCAACATACTTTAGTATCTTCCTGCTGCGATATCAATTTTTTTGGGTCAGCAACAGTGATCATTGGTGGAACACACAGACTGACAGCGCAGAAGATATCGCTTGTTACATCAGATATTTACCATTTTTTTGTTTCCAACAACGAACACCCGAGCGGGGCGGGGCTTCTACACTCTTTGGGCACTCACGCATGCAGTATTTTCCCACTTTTAGCTTTATATAATCTATATATTTATATATAGTCTATATATTTATATATAATCTATATATTTAAATTTAATGTAATGTAAAAGATATAACCTTTAGACCATAGCTACCATGATCAATGAGTAATATACACGTTCCATGAACAGATACAAAAACACAATCACAATTAGCCTGTATGGTTGTTCAAAGTATTTTTTTCTGATATACCAAATCAGTTCAATTGCTAAGGGGCCCATGTTTTAGTACTGCTAGACCACACAATTCTTCAGTTGAGTGAACGGCGATTTCACGGTAGGCACGATTTTTTATTCAGACTGAGTTATGGAGTTGTCATCTCTTTGTTTTAAAACCGGTGAATCAAGAAAACTGTGAGATCTTTCAACCGACGTTAACCAATGGTGCTACGGTAGTCTATTTCGACCTGTTTATCTGGTATCTTTCCATGGACCGGAGACATCAAAAATGGTTGGTACCAGCAACGCCAACTAATTGCAGATACATGAATTTATCACCGTCGGCCGAAGGATAACGACTAGGCGATTTTTGGGACAGCGGTTTATTTCATTTGGTCGGGAAATTGTGTAGTCTGGTAGCGTCCCCTTACCAATCTGGGTGTATGGAGCTTACCTTACACAAGTCATCAGTGGCACCATTAGTCAGCGCATACAGGGCTGACAGGGAAGGACAACTTCAAGTCTTTATCTTCATGAACAAAGCCCTGTGTCTGGCGGTTTTGTAGTCAGACCTTGATGTTAGAGTAACAGCATCAATTACAGAGTATGACATACAACTCCCATCTGAAAGTTATTAGGCAAATTGCATATGCAGATCCATGCGTATTTCTGTCCTGTCTTAGTGCACAGTTCAGGCCTGCAATTAAATGTACCCGGTTAACACTGTGGTCAATAATCCTAGTACTTATGGAAGTGATGGGCAAATACAATGTTTCACACATCATGATCTAAAGACCAGCACACTATACATTACCCCATCGCTACCGAATTTATATGTCTTCTTCTTTCCCACTAATAAAAACCCATGAACATCCTGCCCCAGCTCCGGTCACTATTGGTGTTCCGCAAGGTTCAATTCTGGGTCCTCTAGCTTTCATCGTATTTATTAATGATCTACCTAAAACTGGTAAGTAC
>Ga0224511_10002282_pt1 | contig 12768 bp, 6 predicted proteins | sample SF_May12_sed_USG_2_FD_169988 | JGI IMG/M metagenome (GOLD analysis project Ga0224511, IMG submission 169988) | Sediment microbial communities from San Francisco Bay, California, United States - SF_May12_sed_USGS_8_1 | ecosystem: Environmental > Aquatic > Marine > Sediment | place: USA... | reverse complement strand
TCACCATCGATGAACAGCTGCAATAAACCCTAGGCTGTGTGTTTCCTTGCATGCTATACTTTCATCTTTTTTATTTTTACTCGTATTTAATATGAAACAACTGACACAACAAGAGAGCTAAGATTATTGGCATTTGGTTGCACTGTATAAATATATTCTCTTTTGCTATATCTTGCCAATTTCTTGATTGAATAAACAATGCAATTCAGAATATAAGCTTGTAACCATGATATTGCCAGAGATCTTCCAAATTCGGAAATATGTTTACAGAGACAGTCTGGCGAATAGTTCTAATACAACGAACTGTTAGATTACCTCTATATTTTAGATTAATATCTTTTTGTCATCTTATGTCTTCTAGGAATTCTATTTAATACATTTAATCAATTGTGAGGTTTTCTGTATCAATATGATTTTTCTTTCTTACCATGATGTACAGGATAAATCTCTTAACTGATAACAATGTGTCGCACTTTTATAATAATAAGAAAATTGATAATACGGCTTGCGAATGTCTGAAAGTGAGGTAAAAGCTTTTTCGAACAAATACAATGCAAGTATAATTATCTGTCAGACATGCATTTACATTCTTTTTATGTAACGAAAAGCTTATTAAATATCGTTTCAAGCTTTTAACCAGCAGTATATTTCAAATGTGCAAGTAATCATGCTAGCCAGTTGAGCAGGTGCGTTGGTGCAGCCATCGTGGTTACAGAACATGGTACGTTGCGTCCCTCGGTTATGTGGTTTTCACATGTGCCTTCTTTTCCACTGTAGCAATCATGATTGCTATTGCGTAATATGAATAGATCGTTATTGAAATGATCAACATAGAAAACATAGTATACATATTGTTTACAAAATTACTAATAAATTGTGTGCAAATTTAGTATTTTGCGCTTTTGCACTTTATAACACATTTGTTGATATGTTTTGCTGTGGATGAAGAAAGAATCAGAGTTTTGTAAAATAACGTAATTAAGTATCGCAAAAAAACAGACACCATGCTTACTTGGGAAATGGCATATTGTTTTCACCACTTAAGTAGCATTATAAGCATTAAATGGCGAAGGTGTTGTTTGTTACTTGTGTTTGTCTTGTCTGTTCTTGTTCTATATGATTCGTGTGGTGTCGCTTGCTTTTTAAAGACCTAGAAACTCACAAAGAGAAATCATTGTACACATGTAGGTTTTGTCAGTCTAAGATATGTCCGACATGTGCTTAGCATAAATTTAAGTTTGTGAAAGGTACTAGTGGCAACAATTTCTTAACGCCCATGCTAATTGTTGACTCCCTAGTCAGACATGTGGTACATGTATATACCGCGTAACGTGCACGAGGTGTGCTTATCTGGACCAGACGGGTAGAAAAGTGCGCAAAAAGATAACGTGACACTTTGGTGATACAGGTTTGAAACGACACAGCACTATAACACACCTCTTTGATGCAGACCAATCTAATGACGCCACGACATACCAACGTCATTTTCTGTTGTACTTTGATGTTTTCAACGATATTATATCTAAAGAATACCGTGTTTTAAAACCTAAATATAAAGTGTTTGCATTTAATTTGTTTTTTTTTTGTTACTTTCATGAGGAAGTTTCGTAAGAAAAATATTAAAAAATTGATAAGCGATTTCTTCTGAATATGATTTCCTTTTAGATTTTAATGGTGTATGAACTTGTGCTGACCGTGTAACCTTTATTTAATACTTATTCGCATTTTATTTCCAGGCAATATATTTGGGCTTAATTAGCTTCAAATTAACGGCGTAGATCGTAGATACAAATCAGGTCGAAATGTCTGCATAGTTATTGATGACATGTCATTTACAGCGATGTGCTGTTTAAAAGAGGAATGCAAAACACTCATTTGCACCCATATTTATATGACGTAATATTCATTCCAAATGATTGATATAACTCATAACATGTAATGTATTTATTTTTAAGCAAGAGAATAGAACGTAAGAATATACTTATAAAAGAGTTTTGCTATATTTGCCAATTGAACATGAAAAATTATATTAAAGAGCTATGTGCGAACCTTTCCTTGTCAAAGTTGTGTTAACATTTGAAATATATGAGGGTGAGGCGGTACGAAGTACTCAAAGGGTCGGTACGATGTAGGCAAAAGTTATGTTATATTTTACGCAGACAGTATCAAAGTTTACTTTTAAAAGGTGACTGTTTATCACGAAATACAACAAATGTGACAGATATTGTAAAATAACTAAATTTTTCGCGCGCTCGTTTCGCTCGCGCTTATATTGGACATCTTATCATTTATAATACTTGACATGCAATATTGAACCCGAAAATTATTATGGCAAACTAATGGCAAGCAAATACAACAAAATTAGCGTTTGCAAGAACGACTGTGCCTGTGCATGCCACAGACTGTATTTGTTTTCTTTTTTGTACATGGAAACGCCAAACAATGTTGATTGTGATGTTAAACAGTATGCCTACGCAGTACGCAAGGCAAAAATAAGGCCGTATGCAGTGCGCAGGCTTAAAATGAAACAGTACGCAGTACGCAAGGCTGGAGTGGGGAGGGGTTTTACATTCATATATTGTTTTGTTAATTGATGAAGGCTCACAGTTTGAAAATAGAAATAACGGTCAGAACGTTTAGCTACATTATATTTTATTTCTAGTATGTTAAGTATTCTCCAATTAAAAAAACTTGTTGTAAGCAGGCTATTCGTCCTGAGGACTTATCCCTTTTCTTAAAGTGTTAGAGTCTAAATTGATAAAGCACTAACATAGCATTTTAAAGCCAGTGTGATACTCGCATTAGACAAAAAAGTTGTTTGTTTCTACTAACATCCCCACAAAAATAGGTAGGATAGGTCTGCTATATTTTTTCTCATTAACCTTTTTTACCGTACAACCATTAATTAGTCAATTATAAATGTGAAAACACATATAATTGTGGAATATGACAACTTATAAAATGTAAACTAAAATATGTATGTTAGCGCGTGAAACATACCTTTCTCATACCGAAAATCATATTTTTGCTCTTAAATCGTCGACGAACACTAAAAAGGGTTTAGAGTCGGCACAACAAAATAGGGTTGGTTGGGTTCGTGGAAATAAACAACTTTTTACGCCTTAAATACAGTTGCTGCTTGTCATTACGTCTAGAAATACAAACTCAGTTTAACCTGATGTAAGATCCCTAGAGTGATCGTATGTACACATATAGTCGCAACAAGATCAAAACTCGTATTGGTTTTTAATGTCCTTGTGTGATAACTGAGAAAATGTCGCACAGTGTCACAACAGAGACAATGCATGAACCAGAATAGTTTAATTGTAACAATGCGTTTTCTTACGACAGGTGTTATTTGCCATCTTTAAGTTGGTATAATAGTCAATTACTGGCTAGTTGCCAATGAGTGTAACTACCAAAGGCTGACTGCGTTAAATTACGCGATGTTTCTTGAAAGCAAATATACACACGTTCTTATAATTTTATTTTATTTTATTTTATTACTCATATACATGTATTTTATAATTGGGAATAAAATGTCTGTCGATAACAAACTTGTAACTGAAAACAGTTAATGAAACAAACACTAGTAATTATTTATATATTTACATAATTTAAAAACTAAAACACAAACGACCTTTTGCTATTTTTTACATACCCAAATAGGTCCGCTATATGCAGGTATAAAAATGAAGTAACGAAGTGTTCGCCAGGAAGAGGTTATTGTAATTATTATATTAACAATACTAATAACTTCAATGCTTTGCGTTGTTGCGAAGCTTTTGATAGCCTTAGTAAATGCCTGAATTTATAACAAAAAGTGTGCGTTGTAATAATTATAGCATTGCACTTTTAAGTACTGTATATATTACCTTCCTCGGATCATGTTTTTCAATTGTAAATTTCCCTTTAATGCCTTTTACCCATTTATAGCTTGCTTTAAGGAACCAGTTCGTTCCAACTGATATTACAAGACGAACCGTGTTCTCCGATACAAGAAAGTCTTGCCAACAATACTGTAGCAGTTTTCTCCCAGGAACGTCACCTGCTTATCTCCGTGCTCCAGTGGTTCAGAGTTGGGGCATATAAGGCGCATGCAACATTTACATGTGATATGAACTTGTAGTTTTTTATATTGGGCATAATCAAATCTTGGACTAAAGCGCTTTTACTTAATGTTTGCTATGACGAATGATGGACGTTGGATGCATTGCGTGTAACTGTACGATCTTGGCGATCGCCATGGTTGTTTTAGCCATTACAGGTAAGATGTATGGTTGATTTGCTGAGTCTTCAATTGTTCCTGTCTATGCCATCAACATGCTTATCTTTACAATAGGCACGGTAATTGTATTAAAAATGTTAATATTACTATTACTAAGATACAGTATATGCGTGTGGTAATTCAATAAATAAAGTAAAATCAACAATAGTTCTCTAGATTGTGTCATCTATAATTGAGACTTTTATCTATTTTTCTTCTGTCAATATTTGACATGACTCCTATGGCATTGTTTTTGCTTTGAAATTAGAGCACACAATTCAAACTGTTGTAGAAAAAAAAATTACTGGAGCAGTTCATTAGCCACCCTAGATCGGACCTTTAACTATAAAAGTACACATATGAACTTTAAAAAATAAGTGTGTGTTGCATTTAAATTACACACACAATATGATTTGTTAAACATTTGCCTATTTCTTTAAACAATATAACTTTCCCAATGGCATTTTCCTCCAACCATATATGTTGGCCATTGTCTGAATTGTGAGCTTGTTTGTCAATCGTATGTATCTTTTAATCAATCAAAAACAAGAATGTCTGACATTATTCCTATATTCATATATTAATGGTAAAGATGACCAATTTGTATTTGCATTCATTTTTTATAACAATATTACATATTGTGACCTACTTTAATTGTCTTGAACGCGTAAAAGATATTCGTCTACATTTGCTTTCATTTGTAATACAAACAGATCATTTTCTATTTCAAACAAACTGCAACTATTATTCATATAATATTCTTCTTTTTAATATACAGTTACCCATACACATGTTTAATAATTTTCGAGCTTGTTAAAACATAAATATGTTTGTGACAAAAGTTCAAACCTATTTTAAAAATAGCTGTAAGAAAGAGATTAACTCACACACTCCTTTACATTTTGTATACGTTTTGGCCGCGACGATTCGGGTACAATACCTGGCTTCCCCTTCATGTTTAGCCAGTATATCTTGTTTTTCTGACTAGGTTAAGTTCATGTGTCGTCTGTGTGTTCTTTGACACATTTACATTTGAAAATAGAGTTCCGCTCATGCGTTAGGGGGCGTCAATGGTGTGGCATCTTTCATTACTACTGTTGAAAAATGTTAATAAAATCGAGGCTGCTATTTGTCCGTGCTATGCTACCTGAGGGCTTGCCCTTTTCTCAGTTCCATTACCATTGATGAACAACTGAAACAAAACCGCTACCGTGTGTTTACACATGCAAGATATGCTTCCATGGGTCATTGCTGGTCTCTCAATTACAGTTTCCATAACCCTATTCATTTTATTCCAGGAGAGTGCCTTATGTGTGTCCGCTGCATTTCCTACCATGATCCTCGCTGCTTTGACGGCGAGTTGCCTCCTAAACCTTGCTCAATCAATGTCACCCGATGCGTCAAGTATGAGGCGAAGGTTAATAATAGTAAGTATAGAAATATATAAGATTGTTATATATTTGTGGATATGCCTATCATTTTATTAATATCTGTGTATTAAGTCGGCACTTTGACTAATCTTAAGGCTTGTATTGGACGCATATCTTTCTTCATTAAACCATATCGATTTGATTTTAGTGTAGATAAAATTTGCTCGCAAAATATAAAATATTTTAAATTGCAAAACATGTGCAATTTTAAATGCACAGTAATGATTATGCGCTATGTGGTTTAAATGTAGCCTTAATACTTTTATTCTTTAAATCAACTGTGTCAACAAGCTTCTCACTCAAATGAGTTTATACATTTTCCGCTTAACCGTGGTTTCAGAATATATACTCGATTTCAAATCTTAATTTAAATTGCATTTAATAGAAGGGATGCCATCTAAAACTTGCACTTAATGGTAGTATTGTGCAGCGTAAATCGTTTCTTAACGTTTTAAGCATTCAATCATCAGGGGAAAAGAGGAAGTATATATACTCATTTTTCGAAAACTAACATCAGGTTTTTTCTTGTCCTTGGAGATCGTGCATTGTATGTTGTTTACATTTGTAAATAGAGTTTTGCTCATGCGCTAGGGGGCGTCAATGGAGTGGCATTTTTCATTTCCATTTATGAACAGCTTCAATAAAACCGAGGCTGCTATTTTCCTCATGTAAATTATGCTTCCTTAGGACTTTCCCCTTTTCTCAGTATAACATGGCGTGCTACATCATACTGAAGAAGTTAATGCAGAGACTACGGGTCATGAGTTTCGGCTTTAGTAATGTCTTTAAAATTGTTTAATTTTGTATTTAAAACTCAATATGGAGTGCATTACATGTCATATTTTTGTGGTAATACAAATTGAAAAGACAAAATAACAAGAACAACAGAACAATGAAACTTAAAACGGATGCAACAAAGCAATATTAAACATGCTTTCCTATGTTTTAACGTTTATAATTATACAAAACTACTAAGAATTTGTCTTTTACTTGTATCTTAAATATTTTACCGCTGTTCATATATTAAGATAACGTTTACAGAATCCCTCTTTTGTTTTAATTACCAAAATGGCTTTAAAATGATAATTATTTCAGTGCCTTCCGATTTCGTAAACCGTGACTGCTACAGCGGAGAAGAAAGTGGAGACAAGTGTGAGAACCAGATAACCGAGGGACGCAAGGTCCGAGTGTGTACCATGTTCTGTGACAAAGATGGCTGCAACAACGCACCTGCTCAAATGGCTAACTGGATTTTAATTACCTCATGTGCATTTGTTTATATACTGGCAATTTTACGATAATAAACCAATAATGAACCATGAACCAATTTAACTTACACCAAATGGAAAATGTACGCATTTTAGCAAAACTGTTTAAATGTTTTAAGTATAGCTTGTGTGGTGTCAAATATGAAATAATCCGTTGTACGTCGAATGAACCATTTATCAAAATCACCCTGACGTTCGAACTTATTCAACATATTTCTGTTAGTATACGCCCTTTAGGGGGGCACTGTGTACTTATGCCATTGTAGTGAATGCATTTTCACGTTTTTAGTTTCATTGTCTGCTAAACTTTTGTCAACCATACTGTCATAATTTTTAATCTGATATCAGTCATTAAGTCATCAAACATGTACAAATGCAACTTTTTGTGTAAGTCAGATGTCAACGTGCACATATTTGTTTACAATTTGTTGGTAATAAAGATGAACTTCTGAATGTATGTTGATGGTTTTAAAACGTTCTACATGGTTAGGGTTAGGGTTAGGATATATTCTTAATAACTATTATACAACTCCAATAGCACGTTGTTTTTAAAGTTTTCTATTTCTTTTCCGAATAAAACTGTATGTGTAGTATCTGTCAAGTTTTAGAAGTGTACTTTTAGTAAAATGTTTACATTTAACAAGGCCTATCATTTAGCACTTTTGACATTAAAACCTTGCTAAAAGTCGCCACATGCGTGTTGAGCTGTATTTACATTTATCATTTGTTTTTTTAAGTCCACCAAGCATTGTTAGCATGAAATAGAATCATAATATAAATGTCAATTTATGTGTAATTTACAAGGGAATCTGGTGATCAATTTAGAGAGTGTGTGGCTTGGTGCATTTGTTCATAATTTGAACAATAAACAATCTTTATAGCAAAATCCATGCCTTTGTAGCGTTTTTTCTTTTTCAAATTTAGCACTATTTCTGCAGTTTTGTGCACAGGTTGTCTGTTTAGTTAACAACTCGTGTAGGGCAACCACATAAGATTCCATTTTCATTTACCGAATGTTTGTATCAATCACTATAACGATTTATCGTGTATCTTGACAATCTAAAGTAGTCTTTGGACGTGGTGAGTGATTGGTTCAATACAATAAAACACATTCTTGTGGACCTCCTTCAGATAGACACATTCGTATTACCATTTTTGGTCTATTAAACTGATGGACTTTCTCGTTCTCCAAGATTCCAGTGAAATATTGTGATGAATTTCGCAGTAACCGCCTACGCTGATGCATTTAGTATTATACAATGCACTAGTCTATATCATTGAATGCTTTTTGCATTTCGACTATTTGCAATTTATCACGACAAAAACACGAAACAAGAAAGTTGAGATGTAGCAGAACAAAACAGATCAGAATTAGCGCTACTTAAGGTGGAACAGGACACCCGAAATGACGTCGTTTTTGACGTCAACACCAGCGTTTTAAGTAGATGACAGTGGAAGGTTGTACTTCAAAAAAATGTGTTCATATGTGGGATTGTTTAAACGCAAATAAATAAAAGCCATCATAATTGACTTTCGTTTGATATAAAATTTGTCTATGTAAGAGAATAATAACATGGTTAACTTATTCACTGTGTTATTCGTTTCGTAAATTAAGAGTTGTTTTAAATTAAACTCCGTTTTAGAAAAAAAAATTGACCCGAGGGAATTAAAAAAACACTAATAAATACGAATTTGATCAATTTTAAATAGGTTTACATAATTAAACGAAATCGTTTGTGCCGTTTTTGTTTAATATTACGTTAAACGCACACAGTAAATGTCGAAGCCGGTGCAGAAACAAGACGTCAGTGTTTACTGACGGTCGGGTGAGGATAAGTTACATATCAGTTCCAATTGGCGGCGTCCGGAATACTCCTGTAATGAGTTAAAACAAATACTATTCCCTGATTTAACATTTAAATATATTATACATAGAATTGAACGTATCACAATGTTATAGTCACGTGCTTACTGTAATGGTTATTATACAATATACGATTCATGCGCTAGGTTAAAATGTTGAAATGATTTTTTGGGGGGATCTCGAATACTAACATTGTTAATTAGAAGCGTCCGTTTTATACAACATCTCAAGCTATCTGCGAAAAAATATTGTATTAATATTTACAAAAATTCTTATAAAATTTTATAATTCACATTATTAATGTCAATATCAGTTAATTGCTTGTGTTCTGATCTTTATTTATTCCTACGATTATTTCAATGTCTAATGGAAATAATGTGCAACAATGTATTATTTTTCTAGAAAAATATTATCAGTGATAGTTATCAAGTGACCATTAATGCATTATCTTTTTTATTGAACGTTTTGTCCTAGCGCATTAATGGTATATTGTATAATATAAAGTGTATGAAATATTCACCATGGTAATTTCATTTTTTTTTTTTTTTTAAAAATGAGTATGTCACATGCCGCGATTAAAAGGGAAATGTTACTTAAATATTCACGATGATATCAGTCAACACTGACGCCGCGTTGCCGCATCGACTTTGACGGATGCTGGGCGACTTTAACGATATATAAAACAAAAACGGCTCGAACGATTACTTTCAATTTTTCTGTCTTTATTTGATTCTGTTTCGTAAAAATCGCTTAGGTCAATGATTTTTTTAAAAAATGTAGTTAAAATGAACAAAACTATTAAGGAAAGAGAATAAATTAAGCATCTTATTGACAATTTTTATAACAAATGAAAGACAATTACGTTAGCTTTAACTTAATGGGTGTTTAAACAACCCCTGCATAGTAAATGGACAAATTATTACAAATTGCAACCTTCCGCTGCCATCGACCTAAAAACTCTGATTTTGACGTCAAAAACGACGTCATTTCGGGTGTCCTGTTTCACCTTAATTAAACGCCTGAATGAGAAAGATGTTGGTTTATTTTTCTAAGGTACCTAGTAATAATGTTTGTGTAAAAAGTAATGCAAAGCCACACATGATAATGGACCTTCGATCATAATCATTAATAAAAGTACATACTCCATTTTAATTCAATGGATTGGGGTTAAATTGTCAGGTGACAATCTGACCTAGTAAATACAAAAGCGTATTTTCTGTTTGTGATAAACCTTATCACAACCTTATCACAAAGGAAAACTACAGAAAGAGGACGAAATTTGCGGAACTATGCATTACGTGGTTAGTTACAGTTTCCAAATGTAGTATGCTAATTGTAGACGAATACTTATCTATGGTATTTAATGATTTCCGCACTTCGCTTACAGCATTTTATCACGATAATTTAAACAAGGCACTAAATACGTGCACACTACTGACATTGATTACCTTAAGTTGAAAAAAAATGAATGATTTTTGTTAGCGAATGTTTTGTATATGTACTTCAACCATCAACATTTTCAATGATTTGCCCCCCACCCCGCTAACAAAGTCCACGCCCCCCCCCCTAAGGTCAAATCCTGGATCCGCCACTGATATAGATTTATTATTTTGGCGAACGTTCTTGAAAAGGTCCTCCTACTTTTGTGTGCACTATATTATTATTCCGTTTTTCTGAGACTTTTAGTTTAAACAATATTTATTCAGAAAAGCACAATAATAATGACATATTTCCTGTACAATGATACATTTCAAGGATACAAATATTGGGATAAACATATGTGTACAAGGAATGTGAGTAATACAGAACTGAGAAGGAAGCTATAATAGCTTATACATTTTCTCGCTTTTGTGGACTTTGCCGTTGAACATGCTTACATTTATTGGTTGAGACTTTTGTTTGCGCTAAAAAAATATTTACATGATCAGACATACTTGTTTTAAGCATTATGCTTTATAAGGAAATTACGTGAGAAAAATGATTGTCCTTGGTGTCGTGTCGTGCAGATATAGTTTAGTCAGATATTCCCTTTGTGAAGTGATCATTTATTTTATTGCTGATACATACTTCCTTTTGGAATATGCATTTGATTTCTAATGTTTTACATGCTTGACAGTTATACATGTTTATGACAAACAAACAACACAAACGCCAACTATACTGTACAAAAGTTTCAAGCTGAAAAGTAACGAAGACTGTGACAAACGCAATCTAGTAAAAACGTGTAAATTAATAACTGGGCTTCTGAACTGAAGGGTTTCTGGGCGGCAGGTAATCTAACAGACACAATAAGAAACACACGAGACACGTATGAAGAAAGAAACAATCTCCTGTAAAGTTTGGCTTCATTCGGATATTACGATATTATTCAGTAACCCTTACTTCACCGTTGTATTTTCGACTATAAAGTAAAGACATTCATGGTCAGCATACTTGCTAATACCAGGAATAATGTAGTGGGTCAATGATACTCTTTAATCAATATTTTAGCACAACAAAAACACAAATGTTTAAAGATTACGTGTATTTCTTCTAATGTTTTCATTCTTGACAATTACCGGCGTCATTTTCAAATTGGTTATCATTTGTATTCCGTCTAAATTGCAGTATGCACCGTTCCGCAAAATTTCAAACTTTGCCCAATGCGGTAGATTTGCTTTGATCTTGTGAAGGCTTGTGAAGGGATATTTTTGTGTTTTCTAGGTCAAATTGTCACCTGACAATATAATCCTAACCTATTGGATTACAATTGACCATGTACTGTTATAAATGATCGTGATTGACATTTGCGGAACGGTCCTTTGGTTTTGTTTGTTTCTCCAGTCCAATTATTATACGCCATTTTCAAAACTTGTTAGACGCGTGCGAACATCTTTTTCCGCAACAAGGGAATATCTGTAAACCAACTAGGGTATACTCCCGCGATGTAAGGCAATGAGTTGGAAAAAAACCCTGCCAATATTCAAATAAATATATTGATATTCCAAATACGTTACATTTGTTGTTTAAGCAAACAGAAATGTAAAAGGTCTTAGATAAATGATTAACTTCCCACCGTGCAATGCATTAAGTTAGCAACAAACTCGAATGATTAATAGTCTGCCGTTCCATTCATTTTCTTAACGTAACATTGACGCCACTGAGGGTATCTGCCTGAGACGCTAAAAGGCTTTTTCGCATATTGTTTTGAACAAAAAAAGACAAATAACGCTTGATCTTAATGCAAAATGTTGTGGAATGCGTAAATGTAATGGAAACATGGCTCAAACCAAATGTAGCGCGGACCCTGCAAATCACAAAATGTTTTGAGACATCTATTAATACAGTAATATTAATCATAAGGAATATCTGCAAATCGCCTACGGCAAATTTTATCACTATAAAACGTAGGCATAATGCGATGCTTCAATGATGCGCTTGGGTATACCATTACCGTGCGCGACGTCTATATTGCTATATTATTCTTGTGGTTAAATGAAACATTGTATTGGCTGCGAGTGAGATGATTTTCCATGTGATAGCATAGCATTACAAATATTCACGCAACTATTTTCTAGAATTGTTGCAGACAACGGTTCCATTTAAGAAAGGTTGTATACTCATGGGCATAGAATTACAAATATGGGTCAAACAAAACGACAAATCCAGGAATGTTTTGTTATAATGTGTAAGTGAGGTTAAAAAATACGAGATATGCTCTGGACGTTGAACTTTTATATAAACCCTATGTCCATGTACACGAATGTCGGCCTGCATGGATCCTTATCATTTTGCTAATTCCGTTTGGTTTATGGTTTATATATTTGCTTTGTTATTGTTGTGTTTTGTTTTGTTTTTGTCCAAAAAGAACATTATTTACATTACCTTCCGCATGGAAAACCAGTCTAAGTATTATAAAATCGAACTATGCGTGGTTCCATATTCTTATGGTTGTCAATG
>Ga0224511_10002281_pt1 | contig 12769 bp, 6 predicted proteins | sample SF_May12_sed_USG_2_FD_169988 | JGI IMG/M metagenome (GOLD analysis project Ga0224511, IMG submission 169988) | Sediment microbial communities from San Francisco Bay, California, United States - SF_May12_sed_USGS_8_1 | ecosystem: Environmental > Aquatic > Marine > Sediment | place: USA... | reverse complement strand
CAAGTGACGTTGTTTTCATTGGTCATTGGTAACGACGTTACGCTGACCAATCAACGTTTTTTTATTAAGTAAACAATGACGTCATTTTTGCGCGTCAGAGCCGTGTGGTTCATGCAAAATGAACGTCGCTTTTTTATTTAGAAAAAAATAAGCGAATGTAAATATATCCAAGTAACTTTGTTCTGCATTCCTGCAACTGCATGTACGCTCCAAAAGTGTTGTTTGTGGTTACTTTAGGTTCGGGATGAACCTCGACACCGGTGTGCAGGACATAATTCTCCGTCTAGCCGTCATCTCCTCACTACAGGTGAGTTTTGTATACATCTTCAACATAAACATTAGGTGCGAATAAGTCATGTTTCATTAATACGGAAACCTCATTAATCCGGAAATTTTCTCGGGAACAAACGTGTCCGGCTTAACGAGGTTTGACTGTATAATCATACAATAATAGTAACCACTTTCTTTTCTGAAGGTTGCATATAAAGTTATTACATCAAGTATAATAAACAATATAGATATTTAATTAAAACATGCACTTACACTCCAGTGATTGGATTAAAATAACGTTTATAACAATAGGTATTCTTACAGATCATCCGTGTGACCTCATATGCGAACAGCGTGTTCCGGCCCTTCCAGGACTTCCCAACTCACGGCCATATGCACGGGGCACTTCAGAGGTTTCAGTTTATAACTGAGTCGTCCAAAATAAAGGTAGCACTAAATGATTGATCGATCGATCGATCGATCGATCGATTTATTGATTGATTGTTTGTTTAATTGATTGATTGATTGATTGATTGATTGATTGATTGATTGATTGATTGTAATAATAACTTTATTTAACGAAGGTTAAGGGCCAGTCACACAGCCGATCACGCACGAATCACTCACAAATCACGAACAGATTGTGTTTATGCGTGCTTGTGCGGTGAGAAATTGACCAAAGTTTTGAGGTGTCGGGGGATAGAAATCACTGACGAATCACGCATGAATTACGCATGAACCGCGCACGTATAATTTACAATCACTGACGAATCACTGATATATCGCGCACGTCGACATACAATGTACGTCAGTTTGTTAGTGATAGTCAGTGGATGTCAGTGAAATGAACGTAATAAGTGCGCTGTTCATGCGTGATATGAAGATGGTGCGTCAGTGGACGGACGTGGACGTGCGCGGTTTAGAACCAGTTTCGACGCCGATGCGTGTCCCGCGCATAGTCACGAATACTCGACGCATAAACTACGCACGCCGACTCATGAATAACGCACACCGACAGTGCGTTGTAAATTCTTTGAACCGTTCAAACCTCAAAATCACACACAAACAACCTTCTACGCACATCCACTTACAATCAATGACGGTCCGCCTTCGATCCACCTACGAATTACGCATACGACGCACGCTCCGCGCAGAAACCAAAATATGTACGTAATTCGTGCGTGATTTATGCGTTTTCGCTGTGTGACTGGCACTTTACAGAATAAAGTTCATATTCACATCAATCATATAAAACATGAACAAATTAAAATGAATTAAATAAAAGAATGCATTGATTGATTGATTGATTGATTGATTGATTGATTGATTTATTGATTGATTGATTTATTTATTGATTGATTAATTGATTGATTGATCGATTGATTGATTAAAGATTTGGCAGCTTTTGGTAATTTGGTACAGTTATGCCATAGCATATGTGAAGCGTATAATGAACAGTATTTATTAATATGCAAAAACGTATGGAATCACCGTCTGTACATAAAAAGAGGATTTTCACATTCTTGCAGCACATTGTTGTAGGTAGCACATTGAAATAGTGTGATCCTGACATGATCAAAAGCATCTAAGTTTGGGATGGTCAACGTTAATCAAAAAACCTTAAAACTTTAAAATCATTATATTTAATTTTGCCTGATATTACATTTTAAGATATATTGTACCGGTAGTTCAAATTGTTAAGATATATTGTACCGGTAGTTCAAATTGTTAAGATATGTTGTACCGGTTATTCAATTTGTTGAGATATATTGTACCGGTAGTTCAAATTGTTACGATATATTGTACCGGTAGTTAAAATTGTTAAGATATATTGAACCGGTAGTTCAAATTGTTAAGATATATTGTACCGATAAATTCTTAGTTTTAGTTTGTATAAATTTAAATCAAAGTCAACACGTCCATTCGTTTAATGTTGTTGTTATGTCAGGTTCGATAGAATGAAACAATAGAATACAATTTAGAAGAAAAACATTCCTTGTTGGACTCGGTAGGAAACGTCCTCCGGAAAATGTGAAAATGTACCAATTATCCATTAAATATTCAGGTTAAAACTGGCTGTCGCTGATGTGGACATAATTGAAGGAAAAAAATCTGGCAATAAAAATCCAGAGCACTTTGTCGACTGGCTGTCGCCGCTGATTTCTGTTTTCCATTATTTCTCAATATATGAACGAATACTACGTCTGTATTAAAGATGCTGTGCCTGTATCTTTTGACCAGAATTGTTACAGTCTTATCCATTAACCACACTTAATCAGAACATCCTACTCATGTAAATATGAAAAGAAAATTGACAAATAATATAGTTATTCGTACATGTTAAAATATTACAAAACAACGACTTTGTTAAAAAAGTGTGGCCCGCTTTTTTATGTTTCGACCCATACGTTGAAACAGTTTAAAAGCTTGACTTCAATCGTTACGTTACGTTACGTACAGTTTAAGACCTAGCATCATTAACTAAACATTATTTTATTATAGGTGTATTGGAATGGGGCGCAACTCTTCATCTTCGACACGGCTGCGTTCACGCCACAGTTGCCTCCCTCTGCGGTTAAACGGTTCGAACTGGAGGCGGACTTCAACGGAGAAATACGGAGATTAGAATTTATTTCCCCTTAAAGATAACGGACATTAGCCGGACTTCTACGGAGAAATACGGAGATTGGAATTTATTTCCCCTTAAAGTAAATGGACATTAGCCGGACTTTTACGGAGAAATACGGAGATTGGAATTTATTTCCCCTTAAAGTTAACAGACATTAGCCGGACTTCTACGGAGAAATACGGAGATTGGAATTTATTTCCCCTTAAAGTTAACGGACATTAGCCGGACTTCAACGTAGAAATACGGAACTTGAATTTTTGTTATGTTTAAAGTAAAGAGACTCACAAATAATCGTTTAAAATTAAATACATTTTGAAATCGAATGTTTATGTGCACTTGTTAATAACGAACTACTTTATGTTTTATGAGGAAAATAAAAGCTTGAAGGGTATACAAGTATTGATAAACATTCCTCCTTTACAATTGTTTGATTTGTTATTAATATCCCAAGATGATAGGGTAATTATTAACGCGTTCAGGGCGTTACATAGTAAAGGTAAAACATACACCTTTTTAAATGTCCTAGTCTGTGTGCATGTGTCAATGTTTTCATTAACAGACCTGATTAAAATAACATATATCAATAAATATTTGCGTCTGCAACCATTGTCCTTCAGGCGTTAACGTCAAACACTGACCTTGTCGTAATTCGTCAACATCTGGATAGCCGTAGTGCAGTAGGTCCTAAACAATAACAAATAAACAGCACTGTTGTTGCCGAATCCAAGTTGTGTCTACGTGTTAAAACAAATGCTTAACGACGTCAGTATCGCCAACGTAAGACACGAGTAGCGAAGTCGCATCGATCAGCCAATTTTCCACAATGCGGTAATCCCATGTAAAAGTATAATAGATGATCCCTATTAATTCTTGGGTCAGTATTTCAGAGGTCAAGGTCAAAGTGACCTTGAACATAAAATCCTTGTCCGTTCAATAACTTAAAACCTATTGAGCTTAGGGGACCCCATAATTGAAGTTTCAGTTGGCCATGACCCAGAAATGATCCCTACTGATTTTGGGGTCAGTAGGTCAAAGATCAAGGTCACAGTGACCTGAAGCATAATACAATATATCATTGTCTGCTCAATGTCTTGAAACCTATTACTTTTCAGATAAAAAGTAAAACAATGAATAATCATATAATATTAAAGTTTTATTTACATAAATAACAAACTAACCTGTGTGATACTTTAGTATGCGAGAATTCTCTGACACTCAGCATGATTCACTGCTGGCTGGGCTAGCCAATCAGAGGACCTCTGTCCTCACGCTCTCATTCTTGCGTTCCCGGTGCTCTCAGAGCCGGACCATAACTGAGGTAAGTATTTCCTTTCTAATAAATTACTCCCTGGCCCATATTTTGCACTTAAATGGTAATCATTCCTTACACCCAGGTCACTTCACCGTCTACCTTGCGGTTTACTTCATTGAGAATGTGATATGTTTATCAAAGACATGTTTATGGCTTTGATTTATTATTATTATTTTCAAATTTAGATGACAAGGTGCATGTCAAGTAAAAAATATCGAAAACATAAACGTGTTGTATCATCCATACATACAAGAATTTTTTTATGATGCTTATCCCCATTGTTTCAAGTTTTACACTGCTGCAACGAAGGCCACATTGATATGTATAATATATATATGATATGTATACTAATATTGTATGCACAAAACTAGAGCTGGTCACAATAATGTGCATTACCCTTGTGAAATAATGATTTTTATTTTTATTATTTTTGTTACTATTACAGGTCCTTTTATTAAAAACATAATTATATATTTATGTCATAGTTACTTGCTGTTTTTTTTTAATTTTTAGTTTTTAATTTAACTACACTCTAAATTGAATAAATAAGAAAAGAGACATGACATGATGTACATAATGTAGCCTTGTATTATTTATATTTTTATTTCAAACCAAGAAAAGATACCAGACAAATGGTCATTGGGCTTTTGACAGTCATGCAATTCTTGCACAATGCACTTATAACTTGAGAGGTGGCATCACTTCATTATTGAATTTTATAGTTATTATTTAGTTTTGACCTTCATAACTTTTACTTGACATTGGTATTATTAAAGAGTAAGAGTAATGATGTAAGTCTATTGAAAAAATCATCTACATGACAACCATGTGACGGATGCAGAAATTGCACTCTGTGGAAACTTTTGTAGATTAAATCATTAATGGTCCAATTGTCTCTGAACTGATACCCAATTACATTTTGCATTGCATTTCACTCCATTGGGTATCAGATTTCCCCGCTATGTCACTCAACCATTTGCGTTTCTACTTTTAGAAACGATCATTCTCGGACACTGTTCAAACCATTGTTTAAAGAAAGCACTTGTTAGGATTTTTTAAAACAAATGTAGTTCAAAGACCATGATGTTTTATCAAGCAAAGTAAAATTATTAACTCAAGTGAAGTTTCAACAGACTGTTATTTCTTTTTTACGGTCTGTCTAAATTGACCTTAAAAATAGGCTGAGGTCATAACTCTAATGTACAGTGAGTACCGAGGTGTTCCGAAAACAAGTTAGAGTTATGAAAGTCAGAACTGTGGTAAAATACGGCTGGGACAAGGCCCATGACCAGTTGCCAGGCTATCTCAGTTGCTAGAGCAGCGGACCGGTGTACCAAGGGTCGTGGGTTCGAGTCCCACGCCGGGAACTAACACTTTCCTCCCCAATGTCACTTGAGAGCTAATGGTCTATTAATTTTAATGCTTAATCTTTGATTTCAACATGTTACACATTAATTCAACAAGGTGTTTATGACAAGCTGAAATGAATCACGTTCAGATTTAATTCCTGAACGCTAATAGTCTGGTTAGAAAAATAACGGTGCAACAATTTTACCAAATAATATTTCCGACTTTTTTATTCGAGAATAAATACATGTAACTCCAAACAAAACAAAATTGGCATACAACTTTCGAAGTTTATAAGACTAAACTATAGTAAACAGCGAAGAATACCTGTTCAAAAATCCATCTCCATCATCATCACAGCTAACAAACAGTTTTCTTAGTCGATCAGATTCGCTTGTACTAGTTGAATTCGAACCGGAACTGGACAACGAATCAGACGACCTTTCACGAATTGTGTTGCTCCTAATGCTGGAATCCATTGTTCCATTGCAATCATCTTATTTGAGACGCATTAAACTCAAAAACTTCTGTTGTTTTTAAAAAGTTGCAGAGCAGCCATATTTTGTTTAACTGACATGAGCAAAGATGATTATCTCGGAAAAAGACGCGTTGCGCGTTGGCTAAAATACGAAAAGTCACAAAGGACATGTACTTTAGATATCGCATATTACGCTGACGTTTGTACATGTATTTTTGCACCGTGCAGTATATGTTGTTGAATTAGGGTGAATTAGTTTGGAGAAGGTAGATAATTGGTCTGAAGATGATTTGCTCGGACAACTATCATGACATCAACATTTATTTTGACATCGTTACACTGTCATATGATAGGCTATGTGTACAGTTTATAATGTACAATGTAAAGATGGGAGGGGAGTTGTCCGGGATGGAGAAAAACCGAAAGGGGAATTGTCTATTGGGTAGGTCACTTTTTGGTCCACTTTTGTTTTCGGCCCAGTTAGGGTTTCGACCCAGTCAGGTTTTCGGCCCACCCTTTTCGTCCTACCCTTTTCGGCCCACTTTTTGAATTGAAATCTATGTGTTGTTATTATTATTATTATTATTATTATTATTATTATTATTATTATTATTATTATTATTATAATTATTATTATTATTATCATTATTATTATTATTATTATTATTATTATTATTATTATTATTATTATTATTATTATTATTATCTATACACGTATTTCAGTGCCTTTGAGGAAATAAACTTTAAGATTATTTAATAATATTCTCAATCCATTTCTATTACGTTCAGGGAATGTTGTCGCGCGTTTGGTTTAATTTAATATGTTTAACTGGTAATAATGCTGGAGTGAGTAAATAACATTCATCAAAGCCAGTCGAACGATCGCGATGATCAATGATAAGTAAATAAAGAATTGAATTTTGTTTATTGCCTATAAAATAGTTCCCCCGCAACCGACAAAGTTAAGCTCCCGTTTAAGAAAAGGTAGGCTACGTAGAAAATAAGTAATAACACTTTCATGATTGTTAGTTAAGAAAAAATATAGATAAGGCGACATTGTCAAACAAAATACAATTATCAATCATTTGAAAATACTGAATATTTTAACAACGTCATACAACAATGTTTATGGTGTATTATAGCAGTTTTGTTAAATAATAAAAAAAGTCTTCTTTTTAATTTGTATATACTTATTTGTACTTTATATACACTGTGCAAATAAAGAAAAAAACTGTTCAGCAAGGTGTCATTAAAAACATACATAAAATATAAATACTAACGCTAAAAAGTGTGCACTTATTAAATTCCGATAAAATTTAACATACAATGTTAAGGAACACCATTTTTCATACCACAATTAATGATAAATGTGTCATATATATTAAATTATAAACACAATAGATTGACGCATTGCTATCTATCAAAGGAACTTCGCTCTAAAATGCATATTTTACAGATGTACCTCTGGCTTTGTTTCATAAAGTTTAAATCTTACAGGGAATTAATTTGTTTTTACTACTGTAACAATAAAATCACAAAACATTTATACGTTTACATGGGACTGAGGCTTTGTGGAAAATCGACGTTTTACGTTGGCGTTTCTGACGTCGTCATGCATTTGTTTTAACACAGAGACACAACTTGGATTCGGAAACAACTGTGCAATTTATTTGTTATTGTTTAGGACGTACTGCACTACGGCTATCCAGGTGCTGAGGAATTACGACGAGGTCAGTGTTTGACGTTAACGCGTGAACGACAATGGTTGCAGTGCAGACGCAAATATTTAATGCTTTATGTTATTGCATCACGTCTGTTAATGAAAACATTGACACATGCACGTAGACTAGAACCTATAAAAGTGTATTTTCACCTTTACGACGTAACGTCCTATTTACGTTCATACATTACCTTATTGTCTTGTGATTTCAATAACTAATAAAACAAGTTTAAGGAAAAAATGACTATCAATAATTTTATACCATTCAAGCTTACATTTTTCCTCATAAAACATAAAATATTTCGTTATGTACATGTGCACATAAATGCACACTGTCTTTTAAGCTTCAATATAATTGTATAAATAATATAATGTCCACAATAACATTTTAATCTTCGCCTTAAAAATTTCAAACAAATCATTTCACCTTTTCTCTGTGTTTGTTTAGCAAAGATTTAGTGATACAGTCAAACCTGTCCAAACCGAACCCCCGTCGGACCGCGTCGATCGTTCGGTTTTCAGAGGTGTTCGGGTTTCCCAGTGTTGAGGTTTTAGTGCTATGTGCTTAAGTATTCATGCATACAAATTTACGTTCACACGTAAGTGTACATCCAATAAAGCGCTCTTTACATTTACACCACAAATCGTTAAAAACGGCCCCGTTCCCAATGAAATCCAGCTAACATTTTCCCAATTGAAAAAACAACCCAAGCGAAAGACATCAGACTAGATCGAATGTCTTGGTACGAAAACGAAGTGTGTTTATCTGTCAAAATACGGACGGGTTTAAATTCTGCAGTTAGAACATGTCAATTAACGTTTAAATACTACAGTGTAATAAACCAGTCAAAGCGCACTTGCTTGTTTGTCATGACGTAAAACGAGGGAAGCATTTCATTGGTCGAATTTAATCACATGATGAAATTTAGTCTCCGAGTAGTTACTGTGCGTAATAACATAGCAGGGAACGATGCGACCTTTATTGTCCTGAATAGTGTGAATATCGAAAGTAAAAACCATAAATGATGAGTTTTGTCAATTATTAAATGAAATATTTAGCAAACATAACGAATGCAGACGATATTTGGTTAACAAATCTTACCAAACGACCCAAATAGGTGTCCTGACTTGAGTAAGGACCTAAAAGGACCGCACGTGTCAATAAGGACATGCCAATTAGCGTCAATTACGGACCATTAATGTTAATAATTTACCCCTCCTTTTATTGTATCCGTTTACTTTGATTGCAACATTTACCCAGCAGATCTAAAAAAATTGCTCAAAGACCTATACTACGGTACGTTAAAAAGTAAACAAAAGAAAATATGTATGTTATTTATATTCAGAGTTCAAAACATAATTAATTTTAAACGCTTTTGTGTGAGTCTGTTAACTTTATATAGAAACAAAATCCAATTTCCGTTTTTCTCCGTTTAAGTCCGGCTAATGTCCGTCAACTTTAATGGGAAATAAATTCAAATCTCAGTATGTCTAAGTTAAAGTCCGGCTTGTGTTCGTTAACCTTAAGGGGAAACAAATTCCAATCTTCATATTTCTCCGTTAAAGTCCGGCTAATGTCCGTTAACTTTAAGGGGAAATAAATTCCAATCTCCGTATTTCTCCGATGAAGTCCGACTCCAATCCGAACCGTTTAACCGCAGAGGGAGGCAACTGTGGCGTGAACGCAGCCGTGTCGAAGACAAAGAGTTGCGCCCCGTTCCAGAACACCTATAATAAAATAGTGTTTAGTTAATAATGCACCGATCCACAAACTTTTAAGCTCCTCTCAATGCGGTAGATTTACTTTGATCGTGTGAAGGCTTGTGAAGGAGTCTTTCTTTTGTGTTTGCTAGGTCTGATTGTCACCTAACAATATAATCCTAAAAATTGACCATGTACAGTTATAAATGATCATGATTGACAGTTGCGGATCTGTCCATGAGCACTAGGCCTTTAACGAAACGTAACGATCTTTTTAACTGTTTCAACGTATGGGTTAAAAAATAAACTTTTTTTCTGTAATATTTTAACATGTACGGATAACAATATTATTTGGCAATTTTCTTTTCATATTTCCGGATGTAGGATTTACTAATTCAGAATGGTTAATAGGCAAGAGTTTAACTCCTCTGGTCAAAAGATACAGGCACATCATCTGTAATACAAATGTGGTATATCGTACATTTATTGAGAAATGCAGCTGAACCTCGTTAATCTGAAGTCATCGGTTTACACTTTACAGTTTACACTTCGAATCAAATTTGACTTTGAATGTTGACATTATGAACTTCGGACCAAGATTTTCGATTCGAAATACCGAACAATTCGGATGTTTCAATTCGGCTGAACGAGTTAATGTTTTGTTAAAAAAAGAAGGATAAAAACCGGGACCGGACAAATCTATTCGAAATACTGAATAATTTGAAAAAAACGGTGTTCGGATCAACGAGGTTAACCTGTAATGGAAAACAGAAATCAGCGGCGACAGTCAGTCTAAAAAGTGCTCTGGAGTTTTTTTTCCAGATATTTCTTTTTCTTCAAATTATGTCCACATCAGCGACAGTCGGTTTCAACCTGTATTTATCAATGGATAATTGGTACCTTTTCACATTTTCCGGAGGACGTGTCCTACCGAGTCCATCAAGGAATGCTTTTCTTCTATTGTAATTTGTATTCTATTGTTTCATTCTTTTGAACCTTACATAAAAAAAGCATTGAATGAATGAACTTGTTGACTTTGTTTATTTTAATTAATACATACTAAAACTAAAAATTTTAACTACCGGTACAATATATTTTAAAATGCTTTATCCGGCAAAAAAAAAAATATAATGATTTTAATAAGAGGTTAATATCTCGTTGCTCGCCGCCTTTGTGAGATAATCGGCCTGACAGCCTAATAATGGCCTGAGGGCCGAAGGCCCGAAGGACATTATTACGCTGGAAGGCCGATTATCTCAAAATGGCGGCGAGCAACCAAGTTATTAACGTAACAGTTTGTGATAAAAATGAATGAATTGAGTCACCTGGTTTAATGCGAGAAGTACCCGGACTGGAGCAAAATCGGATATTTATTTGAAAGTGTAGACACCGTGAATAAAGTGTATTGAATATTACAGTTTTCAAACTCTTTGTTCTCGTTTTGATCACGTCCTGTATTCCAACTGCATAAATCAAGTGGGGTGAGTGCTTTAGATAATCATCATGTTGATTGTTCATTGTTGTCGAATTATTGAAAATAGGTTTAGATTAAATAATAACTGTGCCATTCTGTCTAATTAGGATTATTCTTATTTCTTTTCCAATAAATAAATAAAATAGTTTTTTGTTGTGAATTATCGGCAGCCATTTTAACTCCGCTCTAAACACTAGTGACGTAGCTTGTTGCTCTTAACGGCACGTGAAAAAGCACGACGGCGATTATGCGAAGGTAATACGGGTCACGTGACCGGCCAAAATCGGATAATCGCCTCGCTAGCCTCATAAACACCCTAAAAGGGTACTGATTTTGTTACTATATACATGTATAGTAACATTCGTATTAATGTAGGGTTTTTGATGTGTGTGCATTACTCTTATTTGTTAAGGTCAGAGAAAAAGTCATTTTAAGGTTATGAAATTAACGTTGACGATGTCAAACTTTGATAATTGTTTGATCATGTCAGGCTCACACTATTTTAATGCACTTTTTACAACAATGTGCTGCAAGAATGTAAAAATCCCCTTAGACAATGATTTCATGAATGAATATGTGTTTGCATATTACTTAATACTGTTCATTATACGTTACACATTTAATTAAATCACACATACTCATGCTATGGCATAATTGTACGATATTACCAAAATCAATCAATCAATCAATCAATCAATCAATCAATCAATCGACCAATCAATTAATAAATCAAACAATCAATCAATCAAAAAATCAATCAATTAATCGATCCATCCATCCATCGACCAATCAATAAATAAATCAATCAAACAATCAAACAATCAATCAACCAATCAATCAATCGATCCATCGATACATCGAACAATCAATAATTCAAAAAATCAATCAATCAAACAATCAATCAATCAATCGATCGTCGATCGATCAATCAATCAATCAATGTTACCTTTATTTTGGACGACTCAGTGATAAACTGAAACCTCTGAAGTGCCCCGTGCATATGGCCGTGAGTTGGGAAGTCCTGGAAGGGCCGGAACACGCTGTTCGCATACGAGGACACACGGATGATCTGAAAGAATACATGTATAGGGTTTTAAAAACACGCAATAATTTTTTCGTCACGGTGAAAATCAATGTTTATTAATTGTATCTATATTTTCGGTCATGTGCGATGAACGGATAAAATGTGTAAAAAATTTAGCGTCCGAAAACATGGAATAGTTAGGGTAGTGATTGTAGCTTCATTAACGTCTGGACAAAACGCTTGAAAAGATTCAAATGCACTTATAAATAACATGTCGCTTGAAAAGGCTCCTACGAGGCTGGAACAAATAACGAATCAACAGAACGCTTGAAATGACGTCCGATGCTCCGACACATGCAATGTCATACGTTGCATGTGCGCATTGCCAGCGATGAACAGACCATTCAGTCTTCTGATTGGCCGAAATGACGTTGTGTGTTATGACGTTAAGTAATGTCCCGCCTTTTGTCAGACCAAACATCACTTCAAATGCTCTGACAGACAGACAGTTGATACGTCGGTTTTGACATTGCGTGCATTTCCGCATTTCTAGGAGCACTAAACGCCAGTTCAAGCGTTCTGTCAAAACGTTTATTTGCTAGACAAAACACAATTAAGTCAAGCCTTACAAATAATGCTTTATATTATTTCAGTCCATTGAAATTTTACAAATATATTTATTTAGAAGACGAAAAAGAAGACGAAAACGAAGAAGAAGAAGAAGAAGAAGAAGAAGAAGAAGAAGAAGAAGAAGAAGAAGAAGAAGAAGAACAACAACAACAACAACAACAACAACAACAACAACAACAACAAC
>Ga0224511_10002280_pt1 | contig 12771 bp, 4 predicted proteins | sample SF_May12_sed_USG_2_FD_169988 | JGI IMG/M metagenome (GOLD analysis project Ga0224511, IMG submission 169988) | Sediment microbial communities from San Francisco Bay, California, United States - SF_May12_sed_USGS_8_1 | ecosystem: Environmental > Aquatic > Marine > Sediment | place: USA... | reverse complement strand
TCGGAACCGCCCGAAACTCAAATGGGCCCGTCCCGTTCGCATGCATAAAAAGAAAGCAAGGAAACTTCAAACCGGAAGTACCTTTCCAAAACAATACTGGCTTGCCGTGAACGGCAAGCCAAAAACAAATAAAGGTACCTCAAATTTCCCGATAAATCAGATGTCGTCTCTTTGCGTTTGTTTAGGCGGATACAGACTGGTTTAAATAAAAACCGAAAGCCAATTCATATGGCATTTAGCAACTGGTTACAATTAATCAAATTTTATAACAGTTGACGGTGGATGGTCAGCATGGGAGGGATGGGGTGTGTGTGACGTCACATGCGACAGTGGAATCAGATCACGCACTCGATCATGTGACAACCCCAAACCAGCAGATGGTGGGGACTATTGTATTGGCACGGACCATGACACTGACGTGTGTGTTCTGAATACCTGTCCAGGTAATAAATCGTTTTTATATAAAATTAATTAAGCAACGACACCGCCCTACAGTTTACAGCATGAAATATAGAAACAACTGCGTATATATTTTCCGACCACTTCTCCAATTATAACTTTTGTAGTTATAACTTGACTTTCAATAGAAGATTCTAATTGTGCAGTAAACTGTTGTGGTTTCGACTCGGATTTAGATAAGGATTTATAGTCAACGTTGTTAGTGCAAATCAAATATATCAGGCTCAGTTGATGTTGCCATATACGCGTGAATTTCTTGTTCGTTAACTTTTATTTTATATTATTAAAGCCGTATTTCAACAATGATAAGGTTTTTTGCGGCAGTCAGTCCACACGCCAGGGTACCAGGGTTCACCAGTACTAGTCTCTTTACTCCCGAAGCCACTGACTGCTTCCTCACATGAGCAAGCTGTTAGAGACAACTGAACAAGACTGGGAATCCTGTGTAGTGTTGCGTTTCCCTGACGCTCCGATTGTGAGTTCGTTGCTCTACCGACTGCGCTAAACCGAGCCTATTGGCGTACAATACTTTTTGTTTATGTTTTGTTCAACGATAAACTGTGGTTAATTGAAAAAGTGGTTTAAATGGGTCATGTATGATGGTTATTTTTACTTTAAGTCTAAGATATTATGATCGAACTAGACAAACATTACGAGCACACATATCCATTGTGCTTTTTTGGAGAGACTTTTAGCAATGATCTGCATTTTATATCACTTCATAGGACACATTTGGTACGTTTTCTTTATTATATATAGTAAGTGTATACTGTATACGGTATTTCCCTTCGCATTCGTTTTTTGTTTGTTTTAATTTTGGATAAAAGATAACTTTGGATAAGGACGTCAATTATATGTAGACAATTAAAGTAAAAACCACAATGAACAATTCCACAACAACGACAGCAGGTGGACAACGACAAAACTCCATATGCGCCATGAATTAATTCACAAAACACCAATCTCCTCACATACTATGATTTAAACCTATTACAGTACATGGCAATTGGGGAGAATGGACGGACTGGGGCTCCTGCAGCTCCACCTGTGGTGTTGGTCTCCAGAGGCGGGACAGAAACTGCGACTCACCTTGGCCGTCAAAAGACGGGAACCCTTGCAACGGAGACAACATCAACTATGACATATGCTATGGCACCGAATGTCCAGGTAGTTTCATTTAATGTGAACACTTACTAGTATATCACGGCATTCGCATTGCTGATTTTAAACATGTACGTAACATAATGTTTAAACATTTTTGTTCTAATCAGTAATACAAATTGCAAAATCAAAATCGTTATTACACTCACAGGAGAAAAGATATATAAAAACTTGTGCAACTGCCTCACGGCATACTTTTTTAAAATTGTGATACCATATGTAAACGTTAAACAAAAATGTTTTACAATAGCTAACGTTACTGAAAATACCTAAAATTCAAATTGTAATTTCTCAAAAAGTAAATGGGAGCTGGAGTGGATGGTCAGACTGGGGCACCTGCAGCTCTACGTGTGGTGTCGGCCTCCGGAGACGGGACAGGAACTGTACAGCACCGTTGATACTCAGAGACGTCAATCCTTGCGATGGCGACAACATCAATTATGAAATCTGTTTTGGCTCAGAATGTAAAGGTTAGACATTACAATATGTGCGTGGTGTGTATCTGTATATTTGCGTGCGCGTGTGTGCGTGCGTGCGTTTGTGCGTACTTGTGCGTATGTGCGTGCGTGTGTGTGCGTTTATACTGTGCGTGTGTGATTGTTCGTCAGCCTCTGTTTAGGTACACACAATCAAACTTACGCCACAACGGCTGTGTGGGCATAGAATATTAGTTGTTTTATTGTTTACATTTGATCAAAGTGAAGGTTGCAGTTAGAATACTTAGTGTTTTTAGTTTAAAATGCCTTGTGTCAGCAGCAGTGGTCTCAAATTCAACAAAATGTATTAACTTATTATATCCTTTATCTAATTACGCGCGGAATTATACTGGTTTTTCTTTCGCATTTTCTTTGTCCGTCCGTTAGCATCATTTTTACCGCATTCTTTTCACAATCCACTTGATAAAATAAAAATTTAATATGGAAATACATAAATAGTTCATCTGCGTTAAGGTGTGGGTTTTAACTTACAATACTTAAAATTTTCTTCTGAGGTTTTACATAACATTGGCTCAGGTACGCCATTTGCATTTGTCAGTAAGAAGAACGTTGTTCAATAACGAACTTGACAAAAACATTCAGTGTAAGTAAAAGAAGTAATGTTTTTATTTCAACAGTTAATTGGTCTGCCTGGTCAGCCTGGAGCACGTGCAGTGTGACGTGTGACGATGGAATCCAACACCGAACGCGCACCTGTCTCAACCAGACGCATGACCCTCTTATGGCGGTCACCAACTGCTCTGGAGATTCAACGGAGTATCAGTCGTGTTCCGGGCCCCAATGTACACGTATGGATTCCTTATTTAATTTATTATAACATAATATCCCATCAATAACGCACAACAACACATATAGTAGTGGAACCTATGCTCGGTGTATTACCGTGTTCTGCGTATATCATATATGTATCTACGTTATTTCAAAACTTCATGTACAAAAACAGATTTGGAGCAACCGATATGTTTGTTTTGAAAGCCAGGAAAATAGATCACGTGACTTTGACAGCACCCGGAAGTAAACAATGGTGTTAAAACTTGTTCAAATGTTATAAAATGATTTAAAAATTAATCAACGCATTTCTTTCATAATTATGAAGATAACCACTTTATTATACGAATAAAAATACTATGTCTTCGATTTTCTTCAGCTGATTGACAATATAAATTGATGTGATGTTAAAGAAAGAATGTTGTAAACAATGAAGATATGTCAATTTAAAGGGCACCATGACAAAATAGCCCGTACAAAAACCAAAACACAGAACGACACAAAAACACGTAGACCACTATGACGCAACAGACATTTAGATTTTTTTAATTGTGTTTTTCGGAAGAAGAAAACAGAAGACATGTAGGTTTCTAAATATAGATCATGTATAACGACACCTACTTCACTGATATTTGTTTTCAGTTTAATATATGTAATCGTCAGTTTGTCTATGTTTATATCAATGGGCTTTGCCTTCATTTAAGTGATTTGCGTAACTTAGGCTTAATTGGAGATAAGTTGTCAATAATGTATTAAATGTCAGTTTTCAGTATTTGCTTTTCGAAAATCTTCTTTTTGCCTTAAACAATTGTTGCACCGACAACTGTGTACTAAGTAAACAAAGCACACAATTAAAGATCAATATTCACACAACAAAATTCAATGAAGCTATGATAATTTTATGTAAATAATAGAAAAAGTCAGACAGATATAGTGACTGCCATTTTTTTTATATTTAGTTTATTGGTAAAATACGCCGAGCATAGGATCCACAACTCTATTTTGTCGTTTGCCTCTACATTGTTTCGTTCATTGCACTGGTAATACCTATTTTGAGATATTTTGGAAGATTCAGATGTACGAACATACTGTTGTATAAACCCATACGATTTGGTCTGAAAACACAGGCTAATGATTACAATTATAATAAAATGAATACCTTTAAATGTTACGTTAACATGTTTACATGAATGATCACAATAATGTGCAACTTTTAGAACTGCATGTAACTATATAACAAGGCCGAGTTAAGTAATTGTTTTTGTGTGTATCTTATTTTCATTTAAATAGACAATTACATGCGCCATCAAAGCTTGAAAATTTTTCGTGACGATTTGATTTAAATGTTTTACGAGTTTTTATCGAGTCATGTGTCTGCACTAGTTAGTCATCTGTTTTGGTTTCAGCGACGATCGTTTTCCAAGCAAGTGGTACACAGAAAGCTTCATTCTCTACAAATGAGATCGTAATTTTTACAAACGCCACCTTAAACACCGGCTCTGGCTACAATTCAGGAACTGGCAAATTCACAGCGCCGATTGCTGGACTATACCTCTTTGTCAAACAGATATGCGGAAACCCAAACAGTTACCTATATACAGAATTTGTACACAATAACACACCAATGCTTGAAAGCGTTGTTGGTTACCAAAACTATCAATGTGGTAGCACTCAGGCTTACATGCAACTGGTTAGGGGCGATACTGTTTGGGTTAAAATAACATCTTCTTCTTCATACATATATTCTTACCGTACAGAAGGCACAACCTTTTTTAGTGGCGCTTTAATTCATAGGTCTTAAGTGTCGCACTTTTACATGTTTGATTGTTTAAAACAACTACTGAAGTCTCAGTCTTTTTTGTTCCTTGAAAACTGGTTAATAACACTATTCGGTTTGTTTAGTAGTGATAAAAACAATTTAGTTGAAACTTGAATTTTATGAATATATATTAAATTCATTAAAAAAGAAATATTGAGTCAATAATGCCTTTTATTTTTTTAATTTCAGGCAAAGTTTGTTTTTCCCGAATTTAAAACTAACATGCATTCTTGGTTGAGTTTTTCTTTTTTTAATATATGTCATTTGTGTTGTGCCCAGACGTCATTTTATTGTCGTCACCACATTGCTAGTACACATTATACATGTTTTGTGTTGTGGTTTTTAATTCGAAATGATGGTTTACATTTATTCAAGAGAAAATGGTCTTCTTTTTAAGTGTGTGTAACGTTCGTTGATAATATCAATATATCAATGAGTATTGTGCTTGAATTTATTATTTTTATACCTTTCTATATAAACATTACAATTTTAAAGGTTGCTTTGTTTATATTTAAGGACATGTTAACTTCGCCTTTTTATTTTCTTACATAACAAGACTTCAAGAGCAATATGATGTATGGCTGTGTGTTATTCGGGTACTAATAAATATAGTCTTCCTATCATAATAATAGTGTTCTATTGCAATGATTGATATATGCATGTTGGGGAATCATGTAAATCTTATGACTATTAACCAGATTAAAATGCTGATATCATATGTAATCCATCTCAGTGTTTGAACAAATTGGTAGAAAATAGAAGCTATAGTTAACCTTGTCAGTTAAATTAAGCTACTATCACATTGCTCTGTTGTTTTATTTCCTTTATTGTGTTGAAAAGATCTTAATTCTTTCACATCTTTCAAACAAGATTACTGTCATATTATTCAGATGTGTATTAATCATACTTATTCAAGAGTTGTAGTTAATATCATAATTGGTTTTAGCATTGTTTCCATGTTTAGTCAATTTGCTTTTAGATCTTATATTATACATTCAATGTTGTTTTAGTCTGCCATATTCATATTATAAATTAAATAAGAGTAGCATCGCTGTCTAATTTCTAAATGTTGAAATAAATGTATATCAGATTATTCAGAGCTCAAGATATCTCGATACAAATATCACCGGAATATATCTATACAACCATTCATCTATCGGTATGCTTTTATTTATTTTAGATAGTTGTTAAAATCTGTGTGCTCCGTAATCAAACACTGATCTGGTTTCCGTGACGTACACTTTTCTGTTCAGTTAATGTATTTACAGTTGTAACCAAGACGAAATAAAGTATGCCATATTTGAATCTTGTTTTTCGTTTACCTGTTCTCTCTGTTTATTTATTACTGTCTGATTTTGGATATTAAGGTGTTTGAAGAAATTTGTCAGATTAGAATAAAACGTTGGTCTGCCACACGAAGACCGTTAAATCGCAAGTTGGAATTTATAGAGAAGTCCTATAAAAGTGTATGTTTGCTGTGTTGTTTGTGTGTAATAATGACGATAATAATAAAAAAGCATAATCACACAATTAGCCGGTCTACATGTAAGTCGAACACATATATTGTGTACTTTGTTTTAATAAGTAACATATTTTAATAACTTCTCTTCCAGGTCAGCGGTGGTTAAACAATGGCCGAAGACAGTATTGCGTACCTTAATAAGTGCACAACTTACTGGACTGTCATATGTCTAGTAACCCTATGATTATCAATAATAATCGGGTCCGACAATACAAATATTTATAATACAAAATGAAATTTGTAATAAGTGTTATAAAGCCACGTTCTCTTTACAAATTTAGTTTTCAACAAGCAATAAGCGAATGTATACATGATACGTTCATATCAGTTAAAAGATACTAGGTTTGTATTTTGATACCTTTATAATCGATCAAAAATGTTGCAATATGTCAAGTATTCTAAATAAATTAACATTTCAAAAGAAATTACAAAACTTGCCAAATATTGTGTTTAAGACAAAATATAAAATCAACAACAACGACAAAACAGAAAATTAAACATGAAAATTATTTTCATAGCCGGGAATTCTAGCACCCATTCGGAAGCGTTACCTCTGGACCAATGAGTAAACTGAAAGTATCGTTGTTGTCACGCAACTGATTGAAACGTACATAAACAAAGTCGAATTTGCTGGCCACACATTAAAAAATTCATATATTCTGTATAATGTTAAACTGCATGGATAACTACATTTGGCAGTTTCTCATATTTACGAAAGTAGGTTTCACAGCTAAACTATGGTTTAAATGCAAGATGTAAACAATTCTGAATAAAAGCAATTTAGCATCTTTAATAAATGTAGTACATGTAACAAGTATTTTATGCAGCTTTCAAAACGTCCTTCTTTTAAATGAGCGTGCATTTATGTTTGTGCAAATGTACAACAAATATTACCCATTTTGAAAATCCACGTCATTATTACTCAAATTTTGCCACTTGTGTTTTCAATTTATTCATTGCCAAACACTGGACTTGTGTTCTTTAAAATTGCATATTAAAATAAATCAGTTAAATAAACGTTATTGGTAAAAAATACACGCCCGTTTATATTTTTGGTTTTGTGTTTCTGCTACCTTTACACAGACATGAACCCGTGTTTTTTTCGTATTTTCTCTGTTGAATTTATATTCAGTTCGATATTCGGCTTTAATAACAACTTATGTGGCATATGTGAACTAATTTATACCACAACACAATTAATGTATATAATATTACTGACGGAATAATTTGGTCACGTTACACGTTCGATCCTCTCTGTGTTCCCCCGTACAGTTGCTGACAGGCATAAATTGGTCCACCACGTGGGGTAGGCAGGTGCGCGTCCTGTGCTGAACTCCAGTATAACACGTCACACTGCACGTGTTCCAAGCCGACCAGACGGACCAACCCACTATTTGTAAATACGTCAATACATATACAAATTAATCATTTAATCAAAGTTCTTTAATGTACTTATTCCGATATATACAGTTTTACTAGGAAAATATTTGAAGTGCAGATACCTTAAGAAACTTTCAATCCTCAAACACTATTTGTGTTTGATACGGCCGTTGTGAAACTAATACTTATATCAACGAACCATAGCAGTCGGCGCCAATGCAGATGTCATAGTTGATATTGTCGCCGTTGCAAGGATTACCGTTCATAGACGGCCATGGAGTGTTATAACTTCTGTCCCGACACCGACACCGCACGTGGGACTGCAGGCACCCCAACCAGTCCATCCGCCCCATCCGCCATGCACTGTAAACAGTTTGTATATATATTACAAATACGACCACCACATTTTCTGTTTCAGCGTAACTGCTTGACCATACACAATTTAGAACCTATGATTCTAGACAATGATATGGTTGGATGCATCCACTAAGAGCCATTATTTATTAAGGATAGGCTCTTAGCGGATGTCGCATGAAGCGTTGGCGGGAATTCGTAACCCCGCCTCATTGGCAGTATTTGGCTCATTATAGCAAGTCAGAAAAATAATGATAAGCTCTACATGTATGCAACAGGTCAAGGTCAAGGTGGTTCTTGAAACAGGTGGATTAGACAAAATATGTGTAAAAGGAATTTTGAATTCAACTGACATGAAACATGGAAAAGAAGCTTTAATACACTTTCAAACAATGCTTTACGACATGTAGAAAAATCTGCCTTTAAATGATGATGTTTTAATGTCAAGCATTGCTACTTTTCTTTTTGTCATCACTTCGTTCGATCCGCCCCCTCTGAACCATTAAGATTTTCGTTTTATTTTTTAACATAAACAAAACCGAATGCTGTTTATAAAGCAATGACTTTATTATTATACATAAATAAACGTGTGAATACTACAGACTACCTGGACACGTATTGAGCACACAGACGTTAGTGATACGGTCAGCACCAACATAGTCGTCACCGTCGTTCGCTGGTGGAGGGTTGTCACATGTGCGGGTCCTTGACCGCGACCCACTTTCGCATGTGACGTCACATTCGCTCCAACCCGCCCACACCGACCATCCACCGTCGACTTGATAGGTGGATACAATATATGTAGTGTCTACCTCGACACGTATTGAGCACACAGACATCCGTGCGGCGGTCAGCACCAACACAGTCGTCACCGGCGTTCACTGGTGTAGGGTTGTCACATGTGCGGGTCCGTCACCGCGACCCACTTTCGCATGTGACAACCCTACACTCCATCCCGCCACGCTGACCAACCACCATCATTTGTAGCAAATTAATTGGTGTTTTTATGAAACATGATAATTAGTGTTTTTCAGCGTGCATATTTTACGATAAATACTGGACTCAGTATGTTGGTGTCTGACTGTTCATCTGCGTGCAGCTTTATGAAAACGTGTTCTTTGTTTATAGTATGGTTTCGAAGTTTTATACATTTGAATTTTTTTATTGTCAGTTTGTATTTAAACGCCTCTACTACAGCTCAACGATACATATCAACACATATGTATGTGAAAATAACGTCAGACGAAAGATACATACCGCAATTCCAGTGCCGCGACAGGCAACGTTGACTTACAGTTGACAATACTATATCCTCAAAATCATTTATAAATAATAGTCACACTTAAATGCTAACCTGCTTGACACAATCCGCAGTAGAGTTTGCACAGTTGTCTTGCCGAATGAGGTGTCGTTTAGGAAACGGCAGTTCTGGTCGATGTCCGCGCATGGTGCTAAAATGCATGTAGAGACAACATTGGAAATAAATAAGATTATGTACACGCATATGGGTGTGATATTTATGATAGGCATTATTAAAGTCCCTAGATATAATAAATAATATGTATACATGGGCATAAACATTATTTTTACTTTCTTATAAACAAATCCTATGGCTTCTAAAACATATTTTGTTTGCAGCTGTAAGTTCTTTTTACAAAATTACGTCTTATTATCTCTGTAAATTGAAGTCGGTTATGGCTCAGTCACAATGTCGGCGATCTGTCGGGATAAGTTTTGGCCGGGGGTCGTCGTAGAAAATAAAGAATCCTTGAACATTCGTAGAAAAAATCCTAATAAAATTGGAGCAGTCACATTGTCTGAGATTTTTAAAAGATTTTGTCCAGGTTTTGTCGAAAAATCGTTGGATGAGCCTCCGATGGCCTCCGATTGCATCGGAGGCGATTGGAGACGACATCTGCGAGCGTCTTTTCTTTTAATTAAAAGGAGGGTTTTCTGACCTGTCACCGCCTCCTGCAGCAAGAGCGTCTCAAACTTTTAGCAATCCGGTCGTAGGCGCCCTTATATACACGGCGATTAACAACGATTCCACCGTACGATTCGTCGGAGAAGATCACAGAAAGCGAACGAGTCGTCGCAGGGCGCCTCCGATTCAGTCGGAGGTCGCCGGAGACTACTCGTAGACATTGAATCTCAACCTGAGTTTGCAATCCCACACAGAATCTTGCGACTAGTCTCAGATTATTCGAAGGACGCCTCCGATTAATCGGAGGGCATCGTAGGTCATCTGAGATTGTGTCTGGGATGCCCAAAATGGGTGGAAAATCTTGCGAGCAATCGTACAATTTTAATTTCAAAGATTGGGACCGCGACGGGTGTGGCGATGCATAAAAAATGCGACAAACCGCAGGCGTCCGGTGCGCCTCCGACGGGTGCAAAATCGTGAGATTTGTCTCAAGATTTTGTTCGAATTACCCGGGTTTTACCCATCGCACACGTATCGCAAATGATTTGTGACTGAGCCATTAAAAGAAACACGCTATTTAGTTTACCTGATGTTGCGTTGGTAAGAATAAACCCTGTAATTAGTAGATATTTCATTTATACTTTTGCGTTTGTTTATATTTTAGTTGCGTGTTGTTGTTGTGATTTACTAAATAGTCAATACACATCGAATTGTCAATGCATTACGAATATAATGTTCTGGAATATAAATGTTACTTGTATTGGCTGGTTTTAATTAAATGTCAGTAAATAAACGACAAACAGATGTTTGGAATTTATATAAAAAATAGAAAAAATCAGTTCGAAATCATTATTCGCAATACGATAATGAAAATAGGTATAACCTTCAGCCCACTCGTACTTGCCAGTTAGCCAAAATATTTGAAACATTATATACGTATGCATATATTCTAACCAAAGCGTATGGTTGAATAATAATAACAATAATAATAATAATAATAATAATAATAATAATATTGATAATAATAATAATAATCGTCGACTTCCTCGTTGTCGTGATCGTCGTCGTCGTCGGCATCAGAATATCATTCTTTAAAAGATCAAGAAAAGACAGAGAAGAGAGAAAAATGACAATTATTATAATAAAAGGAATATTCAATTAAAATAAGTTTATACTTACAAAACACAAACCAGATGTGTGTTAAAATACTCATAGTTTTAACTCGCAAAACTACAGAAATATTTGTCGCATTATTCAATTGAAGTTGAAAAGAAGTTGTAGTTGCCAAGTATGTATATTAAGGTGCAGTATATAGCTATTTAGTTGCAGGAAATTGTCTTAGATACTTTATATTCGTGTTTCAAATATCTTAATAGGCATTATCCCTGTCCCAATTTAACCTTGCACTAACGGGTGTTTATTAAAAAAAGGCATAACCAAAAAATTTGAAGCCACAATTACGACTGCGTAATGGATTTACTCTTATATTCTAGTGACATGTATGCTCTATAAAAAGGTTTAGACAAGAAGTGTATTTCTTAAAGCTGCTCACTAAAAGAAATGTAATGGAAATATTAAAATGCCATAAAGTGTAACAATATAACTTGATACCAAATTAAACTTGTATGTAGAGCCTTGTGACGCCGCATATAACGCGCCTGCCGCATAAACGGCTTCAAATCCATTTATGCGTTGAAATGCAACGCATAAACAGCTTCACTTCGTTTATGCGTTGAAAATCAACGCATAAAGGGAAGATTGCCTATATGCGGCACAACTGTGCATTTTTGCCGCAATAAGAGACTATTCTACAGAAGTTTGAGGAAAAGAAAATATAATGTATTGTTGGGTTCTCTTCTTCTTTGTCACGTGTTTCCTCGAGGAATTAAATATCTTAACTTAGAACTGTTAGTTCACTATCGGTGGTAACCAAAGGGGACAATATGTTCACCCTCAGTCCGCCATCATGTCCGTCTGTCTGTCCGTCAGTTCGTCCGATTTTGTTTCTGCGATAATTTTTAACACCATTAAAGGTATGTGGATGAAACCTGGTACATGTATGTGGCAATATTTAGATTATGCACGTATTTTAGCTCACCTAAGCACGATGTGCTAATAGTGAGCTATCGTGGTGGTGGCTGTTGGTCGTACGTCGTCGTGTGTCGTGCGTCTTTAATGTTTTGAGTGTGGACACTCTAGAAAACCCGAGTGTGATGAAAAATTGTCAAAATGTTTGTCTAGGCAATATCTAGGCAAAGTTTGAATCTGGCTCTTGACGTGTCAAAATCAAGGTCACCCAGGTGTAATGTTAGATTAGCCTTGATTACTCTCCAGAGGCTGTTTATGTGACCAATTTTGAAACGTAGTCAAATTGTTCTTTAGGACAATTATCTAGACCGAACTATCTAGTTCGAGTCTGGGTTATGTCTGTTTAATAACTAGGTCACATATACTTCAGTCATGGTAATAAAGTTACTTAAGTTGTGCGGAACAGTCTAGATCAAACGCAATGTTCTTCAGGTGAGCGATATAGGAACAAAATTGTTGTTGCTACGGTATGGTAAAGTGAAAATATTGCCAACAATTAAGATAACAAATGAAATTTAGGTAATGGTGGGGTTCATAACCATGAAAAGCTATACAGGAGGAATATTTCATGTTTAAATATGTAAATTTGATGTCAAATCAATACGAACAGTTGTTTCCATTGCATTTACTTATACGTCACGCACTTTCGCCCCTTCTGTTTCATATTTGTAAATCCCGTTTATTCAATAATTGGCTAACCATTTGGTTGTCATAGACGCCATTTTGAATATTTTATTAGTATGGGTGCACTGGAGTAAAATACAATATTAGGCAATAAACATCGATCTATAAATAGTGT
>Ga0224511_10002279_pt1 | contig 12771 bp, 2 predicted proteins | sample SF_May12_sed_USG_2_FD_169988 | JGI IMG/M metagenome (GOLD analysis project Ga0224511, IMG submission 169988) | Sediment microbial communities from San Francisco Bay, California, United States - SF_May12_sed_USGS_8_1 | ecosystem: Environmental > Aquatic > Marine > Sediment | place: USA... | reverse complement strand
ATAACCACGCCCTTAGACAAGTGGCTTATTTGTTTAACAAAGTAATTCTTTGCGTCCAAAGACATGTGACTATGTTTGCCCAATTATACAATTATCCTGTCATTGGTGAATGGATTATGAATATTTAGAAATGGGAGGTCCGGCATAATGTTCATCGTAACAGTTTTTAAAACTTAAACTCTGGTCGAAAACAATGTTTTGGAAATAAATGTTGATACAATATGTAGATAATTATTAAGATAATTGCTTTCATACAATGGTCTTCTTGTTTGCTTTCAGAAAAAAATAAGCCTTCTCCACAAATTTCCGTGTGCACGTTTGCCGTCGGGAAATAGTCATTTACATGTCTCCACAGCTGACGGAAATGGATCAATAGTGTATCACTATTGAATCATTAAGTGTGTTTGTTTGTAATGAATAACTGACTGTGAAACTTTTTTTTGATTGTGAATTTATTTGTTATCATAGATTGTGAATCGATTTGATCATAAAATTATGTTGTGCATGAATAACGATAATTAACTAGTCATCAGATAAAGATTAGATACCATTCAAATAATTATAAAGATACGTCCACTGAGATTGGCCATTTTGAACACCGACAAATTACTTGACAGGCTCATGTTTTTTCTTCCATTTCTGTGGCAAGCAGGCTTTTTACTCGTATCTTTACATTTGGTTGTTTCCCTATACATTCAACTGACACATAGACATCAAACATAACCGTAAAATTTCAAAACTAAACTGTCTACTGATTTCCTCCAAAATGAACGTATCGACCAAATGCGTGAAAATACGTCCAATTTGGGAAAGCACGATACGTCAAACATTGCATGTGTGCATAGCCAGCGAAACACCAAAGATTCAGTCTTCTGACTGGCCCAAATGATGTTGCGCATTATAACGTTATGTAAGATATAAAGAGTATTCAACCATTCAACCATGTCTCCACGTTAAAGTCATGTCTGTTGTTGAGGAGAAGTAAACGATTTTGTTGTGACTGTCAAGTTTTGTTGATATATGAATATTGCATTTTATGTAGATCTTCTTTTTTGTATATAATTAGGATATGAATAGTGTTTCTCTCATGGTATAAATGTTGTTTGTTTTTTAATATATCAGAAATGTAGCTAGTGTTATTATAAATGCCCAAGTGTTTTTGTGTTTTCTTTTCGAAAATATCTTAAAAATACATTTATTGAAACAGACGTGTTTTGTCATCAGTAGAAACTGCTGTACACTTCTAATGCAGCACTTTAAATCTCTTGAGAATTAAAGTATCGACAGAACGCTTGAAATGACGTTCGATGCTCCGACAAAAGACAGGAAGTTACGTAACGTCATTACGCACAACATCGTTTTGGCCAATCAGAAGACTGAATCTTGTGTGTATTGCTGGCAGTATGCACATGCACCGTTTGACATAACATGCTTTTCCGCATTTGTCGGAGCATCGGACATCAGTTCAAGCGTTCTTCAATACGTAAATTGTACACTAAGTTTCAACTGATTTGTTAGAGAATAGCAGCATACTGATAAACACACTATTTTAAATTACGTTTTTAAGTTATTAGCGGTTGTTGGGTCAATTTTTCACATCTTTTAATTTTTATTACTTACGTCTTAATGGAGCAATCTTTCACCAATGGCACACGTTTACCAAACTTAACTTAAGCATTGCCATACTTCATTGACACTTCAACCCTATTAAACTAAATATGTTTCATTAAGAAGAAAAATGCTTCTAATTGTTTGAAATGTACCGCAGTACATGTATACATGTTCTCTGAGAACCTATTTCTACGAAGGCTTTAATATAACATGCGTTAGTCTTACCAGCTTGTATTCTACAATGTATAAATAAAGAATCATGCAGATATAATTGAACAATGGTAGACTGAAACAGTATTTTGATATTCTTCTCTAAATCTGTAGTTACCTGAACGACCATAGCAGACATTATTTGTGAATATCCACTTTATGTTTTAATAATTTACACGCAGAAAGAATACTTTGAAATTCAAGCGTCTTTATAAAATGCACGTGCGACACGTTCTTAGAAAAACCAAGTCAAGAAAAAAAGTAAAAACCTATTACACATGTACCCATGAACAAAAGGTCTTCACTATATTTAGTCATAAAATATTTTTATCTCAACGGTATACCATTCCGTAATTATGTGATTGGCAAACGGCGTTGGATATAATTGATGACCAAACAAACACGTTAAGATGCAAAACAGTAAGGTGTACAGAAAATGACAATTTATCGTTCCCAGAGTCATTTAAAAGACCCCGTAAAATGTCAAATGTTGCCATGTAAATAGCCTATTGGTTTCGAGTCATGTGAACACCTGCATTTATTACATAAACTCTGGTTTTAAATTTTTAAATACATATTGTTTAGCAAACTGCGCTAAACAAATGCTGATATTTTTACGCAGCTATCTCGTATAATTTTTTACATATGAACATTTAAATAAGCGCACTAAATACTGTGAAATTCAAACGCGACGTCAAAACACCATATAAAAAAAATGACATCAAAAGTAAATTCCAAGTTTCAATGACGTAATAAAAATGTTTAATCTAAAAATATCATATCAAACCTATTATATTTATTACATTAAATTTTTCTTTGAAGACAACAACTCTCTTTTTCAAAAGGACACCTGCACAAATGATTACCATAGCAACTATAGAAGGCGGAAAAGCAAATAGCTGAGTTTCGAAACCCCTATACATTGAGCAGTAGGACCCTTTCCTAGCCAAAACATAAGTAGATACATGTGTATGAAAATATTTTAAAATGAGTCAGTTCCGCACTGAAATAGAAGTAAATTTCAAAACGCCAGCAAATTGGTTTGTTGTTTGCGTAATGCATCTAAAACTTGAACCGTATTGTCTAAATGTGTCTCCATGACTTCTCGACTTTTTTGTATCAGTATATATACATGTTAGATCTTATTTGTTCAGTGATGTAAAATAAGATTTTGTTTCTCGTATAACTTTTTTATTCATAGTAAATGACATACTTTACCATATCTTCATAAATTTTAATTTGGTCAACTTACAAAAAAATATTAACATAAAACACTAATAAACAATATAATATGCATACTGGACAAAACATGATAACTTCACAAAAGAATATTTTACTAAGTGATAACTATTAGAATATAAACCATACGACCAACTTAATAAAATACTAACATAAAATACAAGAGGGTATAAATATAAAACAAAATAGAAGATTACAAAGTAATGACAAGGTCATTACCGTTATCATTAAGCAGCTGCTGTTTTGGTAGCTGTGGTGGTGATGTCTTCAACAACATCATTAAGTGTATGAAATCAAGCAATGTCAATGTCAGGAGCACATGTATACAAATGTGAAACATTAGGTACATGGTATGTGAACAGAATCATAATTTAAGCAACAGCGTTAGAGATTTTCATTTTGAAGAAATTAACACGAGGGAGAAAATAAAGTTTTTGTATGCAATACAATAAACATTTTGACTGTGTTATTTAAGGAAGGTCAATACGTTATTTGTTGATTGAATAAAAAAGTTAAGCTTGTTGTTTACTCTGCAGTAGAAGTAGTAAATGTCTGTGACTGTGTGGCACAGTGGACCAGTAATTCTCTGCCACGCATTTTGTCTGGGTTAAATTCCAGGCCGGCACCTTTTTTGTCTGGTCTTTCTTTTTTCAATTTTTATTGTAAAACTGCACAGTTAGTCTTTGTATTCATCAACATTTTTAAAGAGTATTGAATTTTAGCATAAATCTCGCATACAGCAGCTTTAAAGGGGAGAGGCAGGGATAAATGGCCAAAAGCAGCTCAAAATAGTCATTTGTTCTTATTATATTTAGAATTCTGCTGGCCCGCGTGAAATCCATTTTGATTGCTTATCATTGGGTAATTAACAATTAACTGTATGTTTTATTACTAAAGAATGGTACTTTTGAAGTAACATAACAAAATTTAACTGATTTTATTTCAATATGATTGCTAGTTTTTGAACATAAAAACATGACTATTTGGGGCTGCTTTTTGGCAATTTAGCCCTGCCTTTCCCACTTAAATCATCTATCATACATATTGAACATGCATCATAAGTAACTGACATAAATAAAAGGAATAAAACTTACAATAATAAAGAAATACATTTCGAGTTTTTATGCTGTATTTCGGAGCACGGTTGCGAGTTCATTTGAGTAATTATAGCAACACAGCCACATGCTTGAACGATTAAATTTTGCGACTGAACGATAAACTGTTCTCTGGCGATATTGCCTGCAAAATCAAATTGTATTATTCTACCTTCAAGTAGGCGACACAAAATATTTCACATCAAATGATTGAAAGGGCATTTATTAAGTTAGGTAATAGATAATATAACATGTACAAGTTTGGTAATAATTCTTATTGTTGGGTCATTTTAATAATTACAGGCTGTCAACTGATTCCTATATAACTCCTATATTTTGGGCAAGAATCCTAAATTTTGAAAAACCTCACATATTTCCGTTTTTTCCTATATTTCAAACATTATTCCTATTATTTTAGAAAATTTGCCACCGATAAATGAACCGAGTAACATAAATTAAATTAAACAAATATTGGCGCCAATCTTTCTGCTAGTTATAAACTGAAATTAAAATATGACAAAATTCTGTCAACGAAATGGTTTTATAAAGAACAGTCACATAAAGATTAATCACTTATCTTTCCTATGTACCTACTTTATAATATTAAGGAATCGTATTACACCTTTTAAATCCTGCAATCATTTCCTCTTCTTCCACAATCCTTCAGAGAATGCTGACGTGCTTCTCTTCATCGTCATTATGGTCACCTTGCAAGCCAGTGCAATACTACATGTATTTAAAGTGACCATTACGATGATGGTGATGTGTTTTGCAGCAGCATAGATTGTGATGCTGTAGCTCCCTAATTTTAATGTTAGACAGTTTAGACATACATTATTGTAGAAACAGTAATTGTACGGGTAAGAATTGTTAGTATAAGTGCAAGGAAATTATACTATTTTAAGCTGGAAACTCCTATATTTTGCCTCCAAACTGTCAAAAAAAAAACTACTATATTTCTTGCAAAAATAATCCTATATTCCTCTTATATTTTGGAAACAACCTGGTTGACAGCCTGTAATTATTTAAAAATAAAACATGCACCTGTGGTCATGCATAAAAAACAATTAAACACAGTTAAATGGTGAGGTTAAAAATAGTTTAATGTGACAACAACCCATTACAAATACAAAAATAAACTAGACATGTACTTTTGGAAACGAAAGCAATCATGTCTCCCCCATATGTCATTGGATGAAAACATTTGGTTTTTTACAGGAAGATGGGATCATAAACTGGAACTATCACAGGAAGTGATGGATACCCATTCGCTGCAACATGGGAATGGGGGTTAATTTGTTAAAATGGTGGTCATAGTCATTGAACTTGATAAAGGGCCAAAGTCATACCTTAAACCGACCTTGGTCAAATATACGCACTGCACAACGACTCATCACACTTGACATTTATGCAGAGTTATTTAAAAATCCCACCAGGGGTTCAAAAGATAAAGAGCGGACACAAAAGCACGACGGACGGACGGACGGACGAACAGACAGAACAGACAGAAGACAACAGAGCTATAAAACAATATGTCTCCCCATTTTATGGGGGGGACATAATAACTAAAATAGTATTAATACTCTTGGCGGTATTTTATATACGTATGAGTTGCATTTAATAAATAGATTACATGTAGGAAATAAAACAATATTTATGTTATAACCATCTATCACATTTTCTAATTATTCCTGTCTACAAACATACATTAATGTTCTAAATTTTTGTACACGAGGACATTAAAAAACTATAGCACCGTGTGTCGGAGCATAATATGCCCATATATAGGCTGTCGTAACATCATCATGTTTAATGGTAAAGCAATTGATGTATACAAATTATGATTTAATGGATTTAAAAATGGCACAAACGCTAACTTTGAACAAACAGCGTGGTGCACAGAAGAATCACATTTTTAACTATGTGTGGTCATACTAAGTCTTGTGTCAAAGGTCAAAACTTGTCAATATTTAAGTTGTATTTTGATTGAGTGTCGCCAAAGGATCATTTCTGTGTAGTTTCGTTATGTTTGATCCCAGGGGCATAATTTGAACAATTTTAGCAGATGACCTCTAGAAAATAATTATTTAGTAAGAAATATGAAAGCTGTGGACCATATAGTTTCATACTAAAATTTCGTTTTAAAAGGAATGGCTTGCCATGTTGGGAAGATGCGAATACATTCCGCTAAAAATAGCATTACATCATTATAATCGGAACAACACGGCCCTAACCGTCTAGCAAATGTTCGGTAGTTTACGTAATAATATCGCCCGAAACTCGACTGGTTCCCATCTCCATTTGGGCAATTAGCATGCATAAAATAGAAAGCAGGGAAATTTCAAACCGGAAATACCTTTCCAAAACAATACTGGCTTGCGGTGAACGGCAAGCCAACAATGATTTTTAAAGCAGTATTGAAACCCTTTTTTTACCCCACTGCCTTATTAAGCAACCAATCGAAATGGGACACGAACCATTTTTATAATTTTGCTAGACGTTTACCCAATGATCGTTCCTGTGTAGTTTCATCAAATTGGACAGTTTAGGAAAAAGGAGTTTGAACATTTTCCTTTTCATTGTATACGTATGTTCCCTTGGGGTGAAATGATGTTTATCCCAGGAGCACTATTAGAACAATGTAATGATGTTATACGTATATACTAAATGTGAAAGATCCGGGTCTTATGGTATCAGACAAGAAGACTACTAAAACTGCTATTAGAAAACTATTTTCTGACCTAAATGACTTACTTATTTACCTAATTGGGACAATGTTTGTAGGTGACCACACAAAGATTCTTGTAAATCTAGTAAATATCTAGAGAGCAGTTCCTGAGAAGATATTAAAGTGAAAATATTGACGAATGACAGAAGACCACAGACAAAAGCCTGTTACAAATGCTTATATTGTACAAGCAAATGCTTAAGTGAGCTGAAAGTATTTGTCAGTATTTCTTGTTTGTTATGTTTCTTATAAATCATTCTTTTCTTTCATGTGTTTTATCATTTTCAGATATGATATAACGCATAAATGCGTCTTATTTTTCTTTTGATCCTGGAAAGTTTGAAACTTAGTTCTGTTTTACACTTTCACTTAACAACTGTAAATTACAAACCTCATGTTTGGAATGCGAAACTCATAATAGTCAGACGTTAACCTAGATAGTCCTTGTGTTGTTCCGTGTTCATCTTGTACTTTGTCAAAAATGATAAGATCGTCAGAATATGCCGAATGAACGACTGGACACAGAGACACCCTAATATTGTGCTTTCTGTTCCAAGCTTTTACCAACTCTTTTTCTGAAGTGATTGACTCATTCGTTATCTCATCTTCTACTTTTATGACTTTTTCGATTTGATCATCATAAGCAGAAAAGTCTACATCCTGAAGATTGAAGTATTTTGCAAATACTTTTCTCGCAATCTCATTGAATGATGAGAAATATTCTACCTTAATCGAGTCAGTATCATCAGATCTTGGTTTTATCATTTTCATATCTATTGTTATATTTGTTTTCAAACTGAACACAAATTCTTCAGATCCCGAAGACCCGTAAATATTCTTTTGAATATTACGTTTGTAATCATTTGCTATGTAATGGCTTTGCACATAATCTACAATCTTTTTGATTGTGTCATAGCTTTTTTCATCGTTTGAAAAATCATCACAAATCTTGCAGTTCTTGCATCGCTTTCTTGGATCAAGTGCTTGCACGATGTACCTTGTGAACAAGCTTCCTTCAGTTATGTCGGCATCTGCCGCTTGGTCCTCTCTCGTTGCATTCACCTGAATGAAATCACATATCGCTTGTTTTGAATTTGAACCATCCCGAGCCGGCCATTTTGAAACAGATGGGGCATTACAACAACCTAGAAAAAGGACCACCTTTGACTTTTTGTTTATAAGCTTATTAACAGCTTTGTTTAATTGTTTCTTACTAAGGTATTTGTCTTGTTTTAAAATAAATCTCCCTTCTTTTGGATCGTAATGACCTGAATAAAAAAGAACAACAGTTATTCTGTCTTTGTTTTGACCAACCTCATTACAAACATTTTGAAAGTCTCTTTCTGAATCGAAACATAACACAGAGGGTAATCGTTCAGTAAATGCATTGGCTATTAGTGTAATGTCGTTTTGGAACACAGTTCTCTCTTCCTTCTTATATTGGCCAATACCATCTCCAGCAAGACAAATCAGGGCTGTACTTGCGCCGTCAACGTTTGGTCTACACTCACCACATGTTGGACAGAAAATCGGATTGAGGTAATGACTCCTTATACACTCTCTGCACAATTGCACTTCGCTGGAACATTGGTTATGTTCAATGTGCTGAAAGGCTTGTGTTTGCAAAACGGGATTAATAATGCAGTTTTCACAGTTATCATGTTTAAAATGAGTTTCAGGTTTTGCTTGTGCATCAGGATTATAAACATCTCTGGAATTTCCATGTTCTTTCGATGACTCTGGGGGTTCAACTTTGGAATTTACATGTTCTTCCGATTTTTGGGGGGACACATCTCTGGAATACCCATGTGATTCAGATGACTCTGGAGTCTCAATTCTGGAATATCCATGTTCTTCCGATGACTTTGGGGACTCAACGCCGGAATGTTCATGTTTTCCCGATGACTCTGGGGACTCATCTCTGAAATGTCCATGTTCTTTTGATGACTCTGGGGATTCAACTTTGGAATTTCCATGTTCCTCCGATGACTCTGGGGACTCAACTTTGGAATTTCTATGTACTTCCAACGACTCTGGGGACTCTCCTGCATTAGGATTATAAACATCTTTAGAATAATATTTAAAGGCAGAAAAATGAATACGCCCAACATCAACAAGTTTTTCGTGTATGTCTTTACAAAAATCAATTTCTTTTTCATCTTTCTTGGTTGACCTCAAACATTTTAAAGCTATTTCTACAAGGCTTGAGAATTGCTTGTCTGTCCATTTCAGATATTTTTCGTTTTTCCTTTTGTAGCATTGGCACACCTCTCTCTCTACAACATCATCTTTCAGCGGCGCTATTGGGCGCTTACACACAGCTTTGGAATTTCCATGTTTTCCTGATGACATTGGGGACTCATCTGCGGAATCTCCATTTTCTTCCGATGACTCTGGGGACTCAACGCCTGAATGTTCATGTTTTCCCGATGACTCTGGGGTCTCATTTCTGGAATCTCCATGTTCTTCCGATGACTTTGGGGACTCAACGCCGGAATGTTCATGTTTTCCCGATGACTCTGGGGTCTCATCTCTGGAATCTCTATGTTCTTCCGATGACTTTGGGGACTCAACGCCGGAATGTTCATGTTTTCTCGATGACATTGGGGTCACATCTCTGGAATCCCCATGTTCTTCCGATGACTTTGGGGACTCAACGCCGGAATGTTCATGTTTTCTCGACGACATTGGGGTCTCATTTCTGGCATCTCCATGTTTTTCCGATGACTTTGGGAACTCAACGCCGGAATGTTCATGTTTTCCCGATGACTCTGGGGTCTCATCTCTGGAATCTCCATATTCTTCCGATGACTTTGGGGACTCAACGCCGGAATGTTCATGTTTTCCCGATGACATTGGGGTCTCATCTTTGGAATCTCCATGTTCTTCCGATGACTTTGGGGACTCAACGCCGGAATGTTCATGTTTTTCCGATGACATTGGGGTCTCAACTCTGGAATCTCCATGTTCTTCCGATGACTCTGGGGACTGAACTCTAGAATTTCCATGTGTTTCCGATGACTCTGAGGACTGAACTCCGGAATGTCCATTTGTTTCTGATGACTCTGGGGACTCAACCCCGAATGTTATATGTACTTCCGACGACTCTGGGGACTCTCCTGTTAGCACAGCCAAAATCACAACTCCAAAGCTATAAAACATTAAAGCTTCTATTCTCGTTTCATCGTTTATTTCATTGGGTAAGTAGCAAGGAGTACCACTTATTTTGTCAAAAACAGCGTCAAATTTCTGATATAATCCAAAGTCTATAAGTCTTGCATTCTTGCAATGGTCTACAACAATGTTTGCTAGTTTAATGTCATTGTGGGTAAATTTTAACTTGTGAATGTAAAGTATAGCGGATGATATTTGAATTAATACCCTTAACCGTGCACAAGGTTCCAGAATTACTCCTTCTTTTTGTATTAACCGCTTTTCATCCAGCTTTATCAAATCCTCTAGATCACCAAGTTCGGAAAATGCAGACAAAACACACAGTTGGACTGAGTCTTCATATGTAGCGAATACTGGTTGAATAGCGGGGTGACGCAATGTTCCAGCTCTTAGCTCATTAAGAAATGATTTTTTCGCATAGTCATAATTTTTCATTACCTTCAGTACAGTTTTGACATTCAACTCAGGAATCGGTTCTCTACTCACTAGCACACTTCCTTCAAATTGTTCTGAAAATCGCCCCTTTCCGACAGCAAAACTGATATTTTCAGACTTAATGTGGTTCAATACATTAAGGTTGAGGTTTGCTATTCGGCCATCAAAAGGCGCTGAATTCTTGTCAGCAAAAAAGTCTGACAATGCCTGGGCCATTTTGTCATGGTGCCATAAAACTTTTTGTGTACAATATTCTGTCTTTGAACATCTCTTCAATTTACATTATCCACCTCATAAGTTATTGTTTTTGTGCCACTCTATGGGAGATCCATAGTAACTGTCGGAATGAACAATCTTGAGACGGTCCCTGATACAACCTCCAATTCTGAAAAAAAGAAAATATAATTTCATTTTATACAAAAAAACTATCTGCTTATAATTACATAATCTATGTAAGCTCTGTAAAGTGATGTACCTTCCTAATTGCATTAAATGAATGTGCCTGCCTTATGTAGTACAAGTTTAATTATTGACTTTTGGCAGTATTAAGTTGCAGTTGATGAAGATTTGCACAGATGTTCTGCCTTTAGTTACATAGTCAGTTTTGACTGTTGGCAGTATAAAGTTGAAGTTTTCTTTCAGATTCTCGTCAAATACGCTACAAACTGTCAGTAGATAGTTCATAAGACAAAAACAATTTCACAACTTTATGATATGTATTTGAATGTATTTTTCGTCTCCAATAAATGTTGCGTAAGTGTTAAGTTTGCTGCAGTGGAAAACTTGTTTAAACCCCAAATTACAAAGTTAGTAACTCAACATTTGATGGAGGTCAGCACTACACAGCAACATTTTATATGATTATTTGGTAAATAAACAGCTTAAAGAAAGAGCTTTATTAAAATGGAAACTGACCAATTATTACAACGAAAAGGCTTAAACAAATCTTGGATTGTTAAAATGGTTGCCAAGTCAAAATTGATCTAAGCTAAAACGGACCCATTTTCAATTAAAATGGCCACAACGGTATTGTATATTGGTTTAAATGGCAACAGCTGAGGGTTTCACAATAAGGATGTAAAGTAAGCACATATATCTTAAGGCTTACGGCGCGTAACTGGTGTCGTCAAATAAAAATGGATACGTTTGTAATATAATTGAATGAAATTTACAAAATAATATGTTTGATAAATTAATTAAACTGTTTAACCGTTTAGTTTTTTTTAAAACACTTTTAAAGAAATTATCTACGTCTTATTGAGAATGTAAAGGGAAGTAATTTCTCATATTTTTACCTCCCCTTAATATATAGAACGAGGGTTAATTGTTAAATATTGTATCAAAATTAAATTAATCAAAAATGGTAAATAGCGGCCTGGTGATTTATCTTATAATATAATATTCTTAAATGTTGCTAGTTTGTTAAAATAAATCGCAGTTAAAGCACTGTAATGTACAGTGCTGTCTTACAACAAAGGTTTTAGTATACAATCATGTAGAATGCCAATAATCTAGCAGATACCCAACCCTACCTGGTAAGGAGGTGTATAGTAAATGTTTTTGTATTTTCTTAAAGCTCCTATCCCAGCCTTTGTTAAAATGAACATTTTAAAATAGATACCAGCGAAGGATGTAAAAACGTAACATAGATATCAAGTTACATTAAATTAGATTTTTGATACGTTTCTCACGCAAAGAGTAGCATTGTAATAGCCCATTTAGTTTGCAATACATTTAAACCGTTTCAAACGCTTTTTTTGTAAACATTGATCTAAAATTAGATTGGACTTGTGCTACGCTATTTTGACTAGACTCACTCATTCTCATTTAATCGGCCAAAACCATGTCCGGGGTATATATGCATATTTTTACAGCTCAAATGTATATGGAGTTATGTTTAAAGTGTCTTCATTTGTTCAACAGGGCATTTGCTTTAATTATATCACAAAAAGGTTATCAAATACTATTTGTTACATCTTCAAATTGGTGATGACATTACCCAACCCCTCAATAGAATATTGAAACCGCAGCGGTGGCTCAATGGTTAGAGCGTTCGCCCCGTGAGCGGGAGGTCGTGGGTTCGATCCCCGACCGCGTCATACCAAAGACGTTATAAAAATGGTATCAGATGCTTCCTTGCTTGGCGCTTAGCATATAAGGACAGGTCTGGCTTCTCACTGCTCTTAAACCTCGTTCATAAAAAAGAAATGGATACCATCCGGAATGAGCGGTCGAGAGTGATTAATATAAGTTGGAATAACTTGTTTCGCAATCGGCCCT
>Ga0224511_10002278_pt1 | contig 12774 bp, 9 predicted proteins | sample SF_May12_sed_USG_2_FD_169988 | JGI IMG/M metagenome (GOLD analysis project Ga0224511, IMG submission 169988) | Sediment microbial communities from San Francisco Bay, California, United States - SF_May12_sed_USGS_8_1 | ecosystem: Environmental > Aquatic > Marine > Sediment | place: USA... | reverse complement strand
ATTGTCACACTTGCAGGAAAAATATAGTCAACACTTAGCGCTGTTGGATGGAAACTCATGTTGCAAAGCTATTCCAACAACCTTCAGCTGAAGGTTTGTCTAGAGGCAGGGCAGCCTGGGCACCACTAGAACTTTCTTTGTGAAGAGAGTTTTGTCAAGTCACTGCACAGGTGACTACTACAATCGGTTAGATAACCGAACCATGTTGTACCGTTGACCGGTTTGGTATGAGTATTGTTGCCTTATTGTTCTGACCACGCAAGATCAGACAGAAGCGGCCTACTCATCCATATCATCAGCACTCATTTCAGCGGCCAGACTCATGTAGCCCTGGTCATTGGATTCCTCCATAGTAGAGCTGGAACAGAAGAGATTAGTGAGTCATGAACTGTATTCTAGTTACCCTCCCACCACAAAAGAAGTTAACATAGTTCGTGTATTTATCCCAGATTCACTGCAGACTGCTCATGAATTCATTCATACTCACTTGGAAGAACATCGACAGCTGAAAAAGACAAGTCTTTTTCTCTTGCGGTTGTAGAAGAAGTAGTTGAATCCCCAAATCTGACCACTTTCGCCAAACGGATCACATGCTAAGTCCGGATTGTAACTACAAAGAGACCGGGAAAACTCGTACAACTATGGGGAAACTGCATTCCTTTATCTACCAGCTAAAAAGTTGGTTGCTGTAAGCACATTGGTGACAGTCGACGAAGAATGTCCAATCTACCCATTGGCAGAAGATAACCACCGAGGAAATAGAAGTTGAACCAATCAGTCACAGTTTATAATACATGTAATTGATAATCCAGGAATTTTCCTAATGAGTGCTAGCAATGTAGAAGTGTCCTCTTTGGAGGGCTCTATGCTATAAGGATTATGCAAAAACGAGACAAGGATGTCATTGTGATCTTTGTGACTATCACCTTTTTTTTATATCTGTTTGATGTGATTAAAGTTCTTAAAAGGGTTAAGCCACAGTCGAGAGTAAATGCACTTTCGGAATTGTGTTCCCCACTCTTAAAGAGAGGCAACTCCGCTTTCATTGCAGTGATAGCGAGTGTTCTTTTTTCAAAAAGCGAGTATCAGTCACTCGAATAACTACAGCTCGAATGGGCCGGGTAAAAAGAAAATGGGATCTAAATACTAAAACTTAGTAACCTAATGATTTTTACTCCCTCATAACTCGAAATTATTGAATGTAATATTGCTCAAAACTGAAGTTATAAGAAGCGATTTGCGGGTTTTCCCTAGCCCTAAATAGAGCCCATTGCGCTCCGGCCTCTATCCTTGCACAATAATGGCATTAATACCCACTGACAGGAAAAAACTACACTCTGAAATCCTATTTCTACATTTTTGTTGCACATTTTCTCTTATTCAGACTTGTGTAACTACAAGTCTACTGTGCACCTGTAAGAGACTTTTCCAAACCTCAGTGTGTAAACTGAGAAATTAATGCAAACATCAACAGCTGTGTTACTTTCTAACTTGAGGCTAATTCTGTTGCGTCGACAGTCTGAATGTGCGTCACCGAGGGCTCTAAATATGCGCATTCGATATCTACGCTTCCATTTGAGCTGGGTATTGGGCCCATTTGTTCATGGTAGGCCTTAGAATCTGTAAACTAGTGAAGACACTTTTGGCCAAGCCTTAACCTCTTTAACTTTTCTAGTCGTAGCGGTTATGTTCTGTCCAAGCGAAGGTCGAACAATTTGATAGCAGCCGCGGTTAGCAGCCTAACCTTTCTACTGATTTAATTGTGGTGGTCCACGCTTAGCCTAAAGTGGTGGAAAAACAACTATCTAACCCAGCAGGATAACAATAGCATTGTAGCGTACGCCTTCTGTGTACCTTATGCCCGCATTCTCGTAATCAGAATAAGTGTAAATCTTCTTAATTCGCTATGTCTATACCTGTATATACAGTCACACTCGTTTAAGCAGATCTCCTCATTTATGGCAGTCCACATCTGTGTCTTAAGAGTCTCATAGTTTGGTATCACTGGTTGAAGCTGACTATCAACTGTACTCATTACCCACTAGAGAAAAGTAAAGATGTGATGTATTTGAGCCGCACCAAAGATCAAACCAGATATTGGAAACCTTGACGCCTATAGCTAGCTATATTATTAAAACTCAAATCAGAAATACAGTGTCCCATAATCTTTTTAGGAAACAAGCAACTCCAAGCAAGTTACTCAGTGCTCCTTTCCTCAACATTCACCTTAAGTGTACATGCCATTTTGTGGTTCACAAATAAAAATATCCTCACAGATATGTCCAGGCTGGAAGTTCACACTGCTTACCTGCAGACTTGGCTCCTTGCTGAATTCCTCGCTCTTTGCATCACTGAAGTCATATTCAGCGAAAGAAGCGTTTAGCGTGGATATTAGGTAGACTAATGTCTTGGTACTGATTGTATCACAAAGATATCCGGATCCATCATCGCTGCTTACACTGCTACGACTTACTTGTCTACATGAAACAAGATTTCCTCTTATTAAAGAGGTTATGTCATGGCCACAAGTGTCTTCACTTGTTTTCCTATTCTGAAGCCTACCATGAACAAATAGGCCCAATACCCAGTTCAAATGGAAGCTTAGATATAGCCCTATCCAATGCGCATACTTAAGAGCCCTCTGTGACGCGCTTTGCAGACCGTCGCCCCAACAGAATTGGCCTGGGGATAGGAAAATAACACAGAACTGTTGGTGTTTGCATTGATTTCTCGGCTTATGCGCTGATGATTGGAAAACCCTCTTGCAGGTGTATACTAGATCTGTAGTTACACAAGACTGAATATAGAAAACGTTCAACAAAAGTTGAAATAGGGTTCCAGGGTTCATTTTTTCACCTCTGTCAGTGAGCGTTAGCGCCATTATTGTGTAATGATACAGGGCTGAATGCAACGACCTCTATTTAGGGCTAGGGAAAACCGGCTAAGCACTTCTTATAACTTGAGTTTTCTCCAATCCTATGTTCAATTTTGAGTTCCACTCGATGTTATGAGGGAGTAAAGATCATTAAGTTACTAAGCTTTAGTAATTAGATTCCATTTTCTTTCTATTTAGGCCATTCGGGCCGTAGTTAGTCGAGTGACCGATATTGTTTTAGTGAAAAAAGGCCACTCGCTATCGCTGCAATGAATGCGGAGCTGCCTCTCTTTAAGAATGGGAAACACAACTCCGAAAGTGCGTCTACCCTCGACCGTGACATAATCCCTTTAAGAATAAGGCATCAATGACATAACAAATATGAAAGCCATGCTATTCAGACACTTGCGAATCCTGGACTGTTATCTGATTTTGGGCAGTTGAAGTTGTCAACAGGCGACACTGAGATGACAAGTCAATTTTCAATGACCTGCTGTCTCGGCATCAGCCAACAGTCTTAAACTTAAAAGTGAGACTTCACTGTTGGGATTGAGCGCTGCTGGTAGAGCATTGTTGGTCCGTGTAGTCAAATTGGGTAGGTCCGCCACTGGGCAGCTGGTTGCAACATTTAAAACATGTCCGCCACAAACTTACCTACGCGTGTAAATAAGCATGGCAGAGAAACTCACCTAGATGGGCTGCGAGATAAAACAGCTTCAGGAGGAGAAAGAGCATGAAGGTCATTCGGGCCGCTGCCTCCATCCATATCATGCATTATGTTCTTGAATAACCTTTTATCATTGCTCGTCATTTTGCAGCTATAACTCTCCAGTCTGGAAAATATAAAGCAAGTACAATGCCAATTGACATTGACAATGAGTGCATCATAAAGGGTTTACGCTCATACTGCTGTACCTTCCACGATCTTACCTTCCATCAATGTTATAACCATCAAACACTGTTGATATGGTGGTGTTGAGAACATCAAATCTGGCATTCTCCAGGAATTTCATCTTGCAGTCTGCGGTCCAATAGGTTGATCAGCACCAATTAAACCCTGATAGGGTTAAGCTCTATTTTAAGGCTCCTGTATACAAGTTCGGGATGCGGAGCTTGTGTTTTGGGTATTAACATCTCCAACAATGTGTAACTGATAATCGAATATCAGGCTTTAACCTTCTCCAAGGTGACTGGAGTGTGGATGATGCTTCTTATGACTGCGCCTGCGGTTGCTTTGAAATTTTTCGGTTGGTCTACGAAATAATGGAACAATTCATGATATCAGAATCATGCTCAACCAAGGACGTACGTCACTGGCTCAGCTGCTAGGTGATAGGGTCTACAAGTTGATGTACGACAATGAATCAATCAAATACATAATTAAATAGGGGGCCAAGCACACTGCCATGAACTGCCCAACACATAATCCGGAGTGGAATTTTTATCTGCTGAACTTGCTTGTGCACCAGTGCATAATTTGAGTTTGGTTTACGGAATATGCGCTTGCTTTTGCGGCTGAATGGTTAGTGCAATGGGTGAGATTGATGGTAGCTCGGGTTTGGATCCACTCTGAGAAGCGCCCATTTTAATATTTTTGACGATAATATTGCAAATGAAATGGCAATGTATAAGTATTTTCTCTTCAAACAACCCGTGAACCAAACACAGCTGTCCTTGGTATAACTTCCTCATCTTTGAGTGAGAAACAGCCGGGTGATCATAAGGGAGGGAATGGCAGTTTCCAGGAGTTATAGAATGTATATAACTTATTTTTAGTAGTATTTATAACCAATTAAACTAGTACTAGTAAAACTCAAGACAATTGTGCACTCACTACTACATGACCGTGTATTATTCACATCACAGTCACGCGCTCACTGACCAATTTGTAGGTTGTAACTACTAACTAACTAAGCACTCATAACTGGAATATTCATTGTTCCATGTTGTCATTCTTTCAATCGGAGTCTAAGTAAATGGTGAAGAGCTTCGTTACATTCACATATAGTGTGTAGCTGATGACAGTTACACTTCCAGTGTACAGTTACACGGAGCGTGTGGTGTTGCTGACAGAGTCAGTCAGTGATTTACCGACTAAAAGTGAGACTACTCAGTCACTCAAGACTCAAGTCGCATCTCAATCTTATCGCTGACTAAACTAGTCTAAAGTAAAAAACTTGAAACTAAAAAGCTACCAATACCATGACCATATAGTTGATTAGAATTTAGTTGTATTAATGGAGCTGGACAGGGAATAAACAGACTATTTATTAGTATCACTCAGTCACTAACTCACAGTTACAGTCACACTCACAGGCCCAGAGACAGACAATAGCCAACTGTTGGCAATTTCCAACCACGACTCATTAAGTTAACTAATCATCATGAGTGACTGACTGCAGCTCCCGAATCCCGTCCTCCTGTGCTGGATCAAAATCAAATCAATGCTAAAGTCAATAGCCCCAAATCGGAGAACTACTGCAACCATGGGTGGTATTCAAACAATTCCCCAGTTTGATACTACACGGATAGCTAAACTTCGCATCATCTTTCCAGTCTGTCAGTCATTCAGTCCGTATAACATTGTATTGTTTTATTACCTGAACTTGAGAAATCCCACCGTACCCGCTGCTACTGTTGTTTTGATGGATTCAGGGGTGATACGCCAATCCCACATTTTTCTCGATGCTGATTAATAATTAATATAATATAGATTTTAAGTGAGTCAGAAATGAAACAAAGAAATTAAATCGCCACCAGAATGGCGTTAGACAGATAATACAATAAAACGAGAAAACATATTGGGGGGAGGGTGTTACGGCGTATAGAACTATAGATTTATCTATGCATATATATATTATTACGAAGGGGTGACAAATAGTTATTCGATCTATGTTTGTCCTATAAAAGCTCTTTAGTGTGTCAAGGTCGGTATGTCGAGGAGAGCCCTTATCGGCCTCTATAGCTTACTAAGCTGTGCAGTGTGCAGCCAGTTTTAGTCTCGTTCTAGCGCTAGAGATCTACCCGCACTAGGATCTCGCCAGTTGATCTATTTAGTACTATCTAGTACCATACTCGAAAGGGTATCTGTTACTAAAGGCTTACAACAACCAAAAATTCTCCATGTTGGCCAGATCGTATAATACACTCCGAGCGAATGGCTTTAGGGTGAGTCCTGTCAGTGTCACTCAGTACTCACCTCACTCCTCAGTCACTCAGTGACTTAGTAGTTGGTGACTCCGACGGCGTTTGTCTCACAGTCACTCACCTCAGTCACTGACTGTGTGACTGTGAGTGTCACGGTCGGCGTGAGTAACCCACTGACTGAATCGGTCACTCAGCCACTGAGCGAGTGAGTGACGGAGTCACAATCAGTGAATCTGAATGAGCCAGACTCGATCGATGTCGCTTGCCAGCCCCCTGCCTTTCACTGAAACTGAAAGGCAAACTGAAGCTGAAAGTTTCACTTTCACTTTCTCCTAGTCTTCGCCTACTATAACAGTGTTACAAATCTATACTATAGTTAACTTAGTAGTTGGTACTATAACTGAGTATAACTATCATCTATGATCTAGTACTAGTAGTAGTAGTATTAGTTTTAGATGATCTATGTTAGTATGTACAAACTTGTTACTTTAATCTGAAATTTTATTTTTAATAAATGAAATCTATTTACTAGTCCACACTAGTCAGAACCACGCTAGCAACTTGTAGACCGTAGAGAGACTGAGACCGAGACTGAGAGGGTTACTGAAGGCCTGTACAAAAAACCTCACCAGGGGTGAGAAGCGGTCCTGCATAATTTCTTAAGTTGAATTGCAACCAGGTAGATGTACTTTTACTAACTAATTTGTCTTGAGTAAGGGGTAGGTTTTGGGTGGGGTGCGAGGTACAAAAGACCATGAATGCATGATGATGAACAAGTACGAGTAACCAGCTAACGGAATGACTCATCTCAAAAACAGCTTCCATATAACCTGGTTCTAGCACTTGTTGATACCCATGGCAAGCTAAGTAAAGCCTATACGTATCTCTAATATATAGCCATTACGAGCTTAGTAAAGCTACCGTTTAGTAAACATCAACATGGGAAATTTATGATGTGCTTGTTTAGTCACTGCTCTGGTCAACCGCATCTATGGGATGTTTGAGTTCCAGAAATTAGCAGCAATATGGAACATACAACACGAACCTGATAAGAGCAGAGGAATGCTTTAAATTCTGGTACGATTACAGTATGGCAAAAAAACGGTATTCATTCCGTCTTTTTGCAACATCTGAAATTCCATGCTGGAATTGGATTATTCCATAGAAAGCAAAATTTGAAAACACAAGGCAGGTTATAGCTATATCCTTCTTTTAAGAAATGGGTGCCCTGCTAGCACAATCATGGATGTTATCATAATGATTATACTGAACCCTGCATACAATGTCTCCGCTGTTGATATCATTAAATCATCGGCTTTTAAGCATGACATCACTGATGCCCAATGCTCGTAAACCAAGCGGATTCTCTGGTCGGCTGATATCGTTATTGTTGAAAATTAATAGATTACTGTTTAATAATAATACAAGACAGCTTTGGCAGCTCTAGCCCTCATATCTCGCTGCACCTTTCATTATATAACAAATCCACCTTCAAGATGTGTTATTTCTATTTCAGACCAGAGCTCTATTGGGATCTAACTATTCAAGAAAATATTCTTCCAATACAGGTAGGCGACTCACTGGTAAATGAATTGGGATTTTCTGTGACATAACCTGGGCAGGATTATGATTTTATCTATTGGGTATTATTTTTCAGATGGCACCATTTGGGAGAAATTTATACAGCGTTTCAGGTTTCGTCAATCAATGGCCTCCGAAACAAACCCGTGTAACCCGGTTTACCAAAACTGTCTCAATGTGCCTGATGCAACTGGTACGAATTGTTATTGTGATTTTTCTGTTGATTCACTGTTGTACATAGTACACGTATTCGCTTATAAAGAACTATACTTATGCAGGGTTGGAAATATCGATTACAATTCGGCACTCAGGACCGTTACTCATTCCATTTTGTGGAATGGAAATGGCAGCAACTAGCTCATAAAGATTCAGTGTCAAAATTAGCATCAGTTACAATCAGAATGCATTCGATACTCTCATTATCTCAATAACTGGCCCACCAGGTTTTAATGGTTATAAAGTTTGTTAGTATTCGACTAAAACAGCTAGCTACTAGTACTAGCCAATAACTTAGTCAGTATAATGCTAGTAGTAGCTATGAACTTTCATCACGTGGGTTTTAGGTGAGGTTGAGTGGTGTAAAAACAGCGCAACCTATTAGCTTTGTGCGTCCTTATTAGTGGCATTGGTTGCAAAAACTGCAATTATTTTTCTTTTTACACTGAAATTAAAGAATAAAACTCCCAAATAAAAGAAATAGTATCAGGAATGGACTCGTTCCTTTGAGAGTATCAGGTATTTGTAACTGATACACAAAAACCCATGTATCAGTATCGGATTATTTAATAGAAAAAAAAGGGATTTTTCCAGCCCTGTACTTACGAGGCATTTGCCGGAACCCGCTTGTGTTGGTAAATTTAATCAACAAGTTGATCACTAACTATTCTCAATGTTAGTCAGAGGAGTTGCATGAGAAAGTTTTCATTTTAAAGTATAAAATTATCTACCCTGTTGAAGATGAAGCTGACTTGGTGGTGATTGGATCTGGTCCGGGTGGATATGTAGCCGCTATAAAAGCAGCCCAGCTCGGGCTAAAGGTGAGCTCATAGTGAAATCTATTCCCAACTGGATTCCCTATCTTTTGGTTCTGTGGGAATTGCGCTTGAATCTATTATTTGTCTTTTTAGACTGTTTGTGTGGAGAAAAATGATACATTGGGAGGAACATGCTTGAATGTAGGATGCATTCCCTCCAAAGCAATGCTTAACAATTCTCACTATTATCACATGGCTAAACACGACTTCGCCAAGCGAGGTAACAACTAGTCAATTAGCAACCTACATATGCGTGGCCTCCTTTCTCTCGCACATTGAACTAACCAAGAGGATACCATTGACTAACAAAGGTTCATAAGAAGTAAAATAGGTCTTTTCTAAAGGAGACTCTATGGGTTGTCACTACTCAGGCGGGATAAGAATGAAATGCCTCTCGAACAGGGTTTCACTGCTTTGCTGCGTGAATCTCGTGTGCCAACGGATTGAGTTTACCTCTTGCTAGGAAAGTCACTGTATGTGTTGCGGTTTAAACTGCCTCCACGTATGTCCGTCAAGATTTACTTTATACAGCTGTACAATAAAGAAAATTCAAAATCGTAAATGATCAGCCGGATATGATATGCACGGATTTGATGTGGTTGAATCAATGAGATGGTATTGTGAGGGGGAAATAGAGAGGTTAAGATGTGAACGGTATGACAAAATAGTTTGCTCCAACCGTTGGCCCAACGTAACCATAATGTGTAGAGAGGTTAAGATACCAAGTTCCAGTGTAATGGTCAACAAAGTCCTTCGAGAAATGATGGGAGTCCAACAGCTACGAGTCCCTATGACAACCAAAACGCGGTCGTCGTCTCGTTTTCGCACACTTTCTTTAGTTACTACAGCTTAGAGCCCAAGGAATCATACGATAAAGCCCTTTGAGGAAGACTATCGCAGCGACAGTACTCAGAGCGCTCGTTAGGAAATCTCGATTTACAGACTCATTTTTATAATGGATTTTGGACCACATGGAACATCGTAATGAATAAAGTCAGATGTGTAGCTTAAGACATGAACAAGGCGTCCGGGTATGTTTCACCGAGGTTTACGATGAATAGAACAAGATAACAGTGATGGGAGCTGTAACCGTTTAGAGACTCCTACCGGTTTTGCTAACGGTTAGGAGTCTTTTAGGAAATCCCTTTGGTCACATGACACGCACATTTTCATTACGTATTCCGCTCGGAATGATAACCGTTGCCGGTAACCGTTTGCATCTTAACCTCTCAATTGTGTTGAAATGAGACCATTAAAAGGTGCTCATTAAAAAATGAAGAATTTGTTCCCTCGATAGGAAGTCAAATTGCAACATGGAGAATGATGCAGCTGCCTCCTCCTGGTTTATAGTATAGAACCGAAATTCCATAAAAATGGTCTCTCAAATGCTGGAATGGTTTTTTTCAGATAATGCAAGCTTCTCCAAAACTACACCAAGTTTTTACACACGCTTATTGACACAACTTGTTACCATAGAATTGTTGAGGGAGCAAGCTCCTGGTTATACTTCAGGCGCTGTAGAAACCCACCTATACCCATATCTCCATTATCTAGCTGTTGCAATTCCAGGAATTCAAGTTTCTGATGTCCAGTTGGATTTGCCTGCCATGTTGAAAGCTAAAGATACTTCAGTAAAACAGTTGACTGGTGGCATTGCCCAACTATTCAAGAAGAACAAGGTCGGTTTCTCAGCTGTTATAAGGTAGCTTTTATAGAATATATCGGATGGAACGCCCCTCAATGAGATCCGATCCAAAATTAGCGGAAATGAAGGAGGTCAACAGATAATGACCATCGTAGATAAGTAGTATAATAGCGTAGATGTGATGAAGGGATTGCGTTAGTAAGGCCGAAATGATTACCAAGTTATTCCTCTGTTGAGGCGTTATTTTCACGACGCGATATTTTCGGTATGTGTTTGAGAAATTGGGAATGGAAACATTTTGTGTCAGTTTTGCTGTTAGGTTTCAATACAGCACCATCTCTGGCTACACAATGCTGACCTATACGGTGTAATACTGAACTAACGATGTGATACTGAGCTATACAGTGTAATACTGAGGACACGGTGTAATACTGAGCTATACGGTGTAATACTGAGGACACGGTGTAATACTGAGCTATACGGTGTAATACTGAGCTATACGGTGTAATACTGAGCCATACAGTGCAATACTGAGCTATACGATGTAATACTGTGCTATATGGTATAATACTGTGCTATATGGTATAATACTGTATTGTGTGTGCATACACTAAGTACTGTTTAGCAGTGTACTTATTCTCTGTCAGGTTACCCATGTGAAGGGCCATGGTAAAATCACCGGACCAAATGAAGTAACAGCGGTGAAGGCAGATGGAAGCGAGGAAAAAATCTCTACTAAAAACATCTTACTGGCTACAGGTATATTTAATCATTGCTTATGGAGTGCCACAATGCATGTAGCAAGGAAAGCTGTGATAGTCTCTGATATGCAATGGTGTATTGGTATCCTGTTGTAGGCTCTGAGGTGACTCCTTTCCCTGGAATTGAGATTAATGAGCAAAACATTGTTTCATCTACTGGGGCTCTTTCTCTCACTAGCGTTCCTAAGAGCATGATCGTCATTGGTGCCGGAGTTATTGGACTGGAACTGGTAAGTTTTGGTTTCTTTTAACATCCTATCTTGATATCTGGACTTGTGACCTGGTTGCAGACTACCCAAGCATATTAGCCAAGTCATATACTCTTTCTTTACATCTGCTGTCGTTTTGTGAAATCATTTTTGTATTGTAGGGTTCTGTATGGTCACGTTTGGGAGCGGAAGTAACATGCGTTGAGTTTCTTGGTCATATCGGTGGTATGGGCATCGATATGGAGATCTCCAAATCAACACAGAAGATACTGGCCAAACAGGGTCTAAAGTTCAAACTGAATACCAAGGTCATGTCAGCATCAGATAATGGAGGGAACATCCAGGTTTCTGTGGAGGATGGGAAAGGTGGAAAAACCGAAACTGTGAGTTTCCAGCTCACCCATTTATTGCAGTGATGGTTGTGATGTCGAGTACAGTGATGTATTTTCTCTAGATATAAAGAAACATTGAGACCGTGGTCTTATCATTAGAGAAGCTACCGAGTTCCATACCTCTACTGAACCAGAATTCCGAGTGCTTGCGCATAGCGTATAGTGATTTGCTCAGTAAGCCGGTCGCAGACTCTGTAAAAATGATCTTCACTTCAGATTGGCATTAGCAGTGATTCAGTGTACAAACTGGGTGCAACTATGTGAGTACATAGTATATTAGTTCATAACATCAGTCGGTGCTTACAAACGGCAACAGACTTATAAGGATATGCAAACTTGGAAAAGGAAAATGTCTCTGGTATCATCGCACGGAATTGGGAAGAAAAGTTGTTCGTTTACGGACGCTAACTCATCTTGAGAACGAATGTTTTTTTGGCACCCAGCGACTCCTCTATTGTTTTGTAATGTTGCAGCTGGACTGTGATACATTGCTGGTGTGTATTGGTCGCAGACCTTACACGGAAAACCTGGGCCTGGAATCTGTAGGTATACAACTAGACAGCCGAGGCAGAGTACCCGTAAATTCGAGATTCCAATCTACAGTACCAAGGTCAGTTGATGTATCCATTTATTTTCCGCATCGTGATTAGTGTGGGTCAATTTTGAGTTCCACTCATTGTTTCTCATATAATATTGTCATAGAAACACCACCGAAATCTCGAGGCGCAACCGGACACATCAGGCGATTACTATGCAATAAAGTACCTAGTGCGCATCTACTAGACTCTCTGGCATACTGTGGGTCACTATTCAGAGGGGATTGTAGTAAAGGGTTGAAACTGGACTGGGATGAAAAGGGAAAGACAGACAACAGTGGCAGGAGATTAAGGGAGGCCTATATCCACCAGTGGAATCCTGGAGGCTGACCATGATAATGGTAATGATGATGACGAGGATAATTTATTTTCAGTATATACGCCATTGGTGATGTGATTGATGGTCCTATGTTGGCACATAAGGCTGAGGATGAAGGCATTGTCTGCGTGGAAGGAATTAAAGGTGGCGTGCCACACATTGATTATAACTGTGTGCCATCAGTTGTGTATACTCATCCGGAGGTTGCCTGGATT
>Ga0224511_10002277_pt1 | contig 12774 bp, 5 predicted proteins | sample SF_May12_sed_USG_2_FD_169988 | JGI IMG/M metagenome (GOLD analysis project Ga0224511, IMG submission 169988) | Sediment microbial communities from San Francisco Bay, California, United States - SF_May12_sed_USGS_8_1 | ecosystem: Environmental > Aquatic > Marine > Sediment | place: USA... | reverse complement strand
AAACTCCCCCCACGATAACCCAACCGTAGTTGTTATAAAGTCACTCTCTCCTGCACAAGATCTTTAACTACATTTTGACCGAAGCGACTTTGTAGTCTTTAAAACGTTTAGCTATACTCAGCCAGATCATAAAAGCTATCTTCCCCCTCTAAAGGAGGACAGCCCTATGCTTCAGTGGTCATACCTTGTCCAGTCTCCAGCTGGCTGACTTGATCATGGACTTGTATAGCTTGTATGTGCAGCGCGTCTACTCGACTTGAGTATATCTTTGCACCAGCTTCAAGTGAAGAGCCTGCCAACTAATCAAGCACAACCGTATCTGATGTAGGCATACAATCGAGAAACACACCATTCTCCCACAGCGGTTCACAACCCACATTATCAGATATTGGCAACATAGCATCCACAGCGTCATCACAGTACGCTGATATATGAATCGTTACTTAGCCCTACCATAAGAAAAATACCCCTACTGATTTTTTCACAATTGTTTTACTGTGACTCACATAACAGGTCATAGCACCAGCGCGATAACACACTGAGGTGTGTGTAAGAGGAAAGCTCACCTGAAAGTTCGTCTCTGCCTCCCGACTTAATATATCATTCATTGTATCTATCAGGTGCAAAGAAAACGCATTCTTTGTGTTGATTTTCTACAAAAATACACATTGGTCACCATCGCACTTTGTAGTTGGATGACGCGGCAATTTTTTTTGCTGATCAGAATCAGCATGTCTCCAAACCTACCGGAGTCAAATTACAGCGCAATAGGCACAGCAGAAGTGCCCTTAAATCCATGCTAAAGATGGCAAAATTGGCTCCCTCTGAAAAACATTTTAAAAAAAGGACTAAACTAAACTCGTGAATTCATAGGTATTTGTTTTCGTTTTGGGGCCATTTCGTGCTCATACTTCAATCTCAGTAGTCAGAAGTGTGACATCGCGCAGGCACGCAAATAACGTGAACCCACTGTGATGTCTATGGCGACAATTTACGTCAACCGAGAAAATTTCAACTGAATGAAAGTTCATTTGGCAATTCCAAGATTTAACCATATTTTTTTTACTACATCGCCTGCTCAGCATGAACTTTTATTGGACTCAGGTAAGATTTGAGACACACTGATTCTGATAAGCCAACAAAAAATTGCCTCGTCATCCAACCTTTAAAGGGGTTGCCATGGCCAAAAGTGTCAACTTGTTTTCATATTCTGAAGCCTACCATGAACAAATGGGCCCAATACCCAGCTCAAATAGAAGCTTAGATATACCCATATCCAATGTGCATACTTAGAGCCCTCGGTGACGCACTTTTCAGACCGTCGAAGCACCAGAATTGGCCTCGAGATAAGAAATTAACACAGAGCTGTTGGCATTGATTTTTCGGCTTACGCGCCGATGTTTGGAAAATCCTCTTGCAGGTGTATACTAGAACTGTAATTACACAAGTCTGAATAGAGAAAATGTTTAACAAAAATATTGAAATAGGGTTTCAGAGTGCAGTTTGTCACCTCTGTCAGCCGAAAAACCGGCAAAGCACCTCTTAGAACTTCGACTTTCTCCAATATTACGTTCAGTTTTGAGTTCTACCCGATGTTAGGAGGGGGTAAAGATCATTAGGTTACTAAGTTTTAGTTATTAGATCTCATTTTCTTTCTATTTCGGCCATTCGGGTTATAGTTATTCGAGTGACCGATATTCGTTTTCTGGAAAAAGACCACTCGCTATCGCCCCAATGAAGGCAGAGTTGCCTCCCTTAAGAACGGGGAACACAACTCCGAAAGTGTGTCTACGTTCGCCATGACATAACCCCTTTATGACTGTATATTCTAATTTAGAAAATACCTATTTGATATTTTAAAACAGTCCAAAGGCCGAGATGCCTGTGATGGTGACAAACCTAAATGCCAGCTTCATATAACAGCATTTAAACAAACCCAGATCAATGTTGTTTTCAAGATCTTTCAGACTCAACAGCTTGGAGGCAAGAATTTTGGAACTAGCTTTCGATCGAGGCATCAAATAGCCCTGGGAACTGAATGGCCCGTGATCAGTAATACAATAGCGAATCTTCATCTCACTATGACTGAAAAAAAGTGAACTCACATTTTCTCTCGAGAGCTGTATGCAGTTCAGGAGATGCTCAGTAAGCTGAGATGCATTCCAGCCAGTTGTTATCGCACCGGACACCGATTTAGTACGACTGCAGTCAGAACGGCTAACAATGAGGTGATGTCAGGCAGAAAATATAAATACGCTACCTAACTTATTTAATGGCAATCTAGCGACAGTGACACAGAGATCCTTTATATGACTTTACAACCTCTCAAACCGCAAACTAGTTATAGCAATATACTTGACAATAACCCCACCCCCAAGAGGATTAGAACATCGAAAATCACGAACTGGAGCTCTGCTCTGTTCGACCATGACTGAGATGTTCATATAGTCACAGAGTCTGATTTAAACGGCTAGCAAAGCAGGAGTAAACAACGAGTAAATACACGACAAGTAGACATCAATTGGACACTGCCTTGCTGCAAAATGAACTTGCAGCAAACCACCTAACACATGCTGAATACGTCAAGTAATCGGCATCTAATACCATAACTATCCATTTGTATAGAATGGGAACCCTAAGACGGAATATCATGATGAGAACAGCTTGGGCAAGCAACTTATTACCTCAAGCCAGGCCATGACCTCTGACCTGAGCCTGCACATAAGACATGAAAGTGGCCAACATTCGTCCTATGGAAAATACATGTATATAGCTACCTTTCTGAGGCGGGGCTGCCCATGTGTCTCTGAGCGATGTCGGACAGGCGAGATTTCCGCCTTCTTCGTTTCTCAGCTGTGTCATCATTGACCACATGACTCAGTGCGGGTGAATTTAGTGGGCTCTCGGCAAATATGTTGGTATTCCTTCTGGTAGCGGGCGAGACTATTGTACTGCTAGGGGTCGCCAGAGATATGGTCGGTAAAGATGACATGCTACAATCAACCTAAACATGTCAGCTAATATCACAAAACCAAGAACAACTAACTTATTACTTAGTTAAGTTAGTCTTAGTGACTAGTGAGTGAGCTATCATATCATGAGACGAGTTAGTGGCTTACTTACCCTAGTTGGTACTGTTAGTGTTAGTGTTAGTAAGTTACTTAACTTAGTTAGTAATCACTAGTAGTAGTAATTGACTGAGTGAGTAGTAACCAAGTAAGGGAGTTTGACCTAGTGACTCAGTCACTGTGACTGTGAGGTCAGTGAGTGTGAGTAACTAACTAACTTCTAACTCTAAGTGAAGTCTAACTTCTAACTCTAAGTCTAACTCTACTCACTGATTCTAACTCAGTTAGACTCTAAGTCTAACTCTAATTTCTAATTCTAAGAGTAAGTCTAACGCTAAGCCTAACTCTAGTCTAACAGTAACTCCAACTTCTAAGTAGTAAGTATAATCTAATTCTAAGTCTAACTCTAAGTCTAACTAAGTCTAAGAAAGTAACTCAGTGAGTAAGGCTTACGTTACGACGTTACCGGTTACGTCAGTTACGAACTAACGTAACTAACCACTAAAAAATTAAGGTTAGTTACCAAGTACAGTAGAGTTAGAGTTAGACGTAGAGTAGCACTGCTACTCTAACTCTAAGTCTAACACTAAGTCTAACAACACAGTCTGAGTCTAGGCTGTCTGTGAGTGTGTCTAGCACAGCAGTACTACTACTAGTACTAGCAGTGTGTGTTATGTGTAGCAGTAGCACTAGCACTGACTTACTCTTACTCTTAAGTCTTAGCTAGTAACTTAGCACTTAGCAGTGCATCAAATTCAAATTATCCCATAAGAGGCTAAGTCCGAAACGTCTCACTCTCAGAAAGATAAATAGCACAGTTAGACCAAACTCACATTGGTAGTCAGCGGATTGAGCACGTGAATTGTTAGAAGCAGTCGCCCATTCGCAGGACAAATAAATATTACTAAAAGTAAAATACTACTTCTCCAGGCCCAAATGAAAATTCGCGGTAATCTAGTCACGCTACACGGACTACGGGGCTTTAGGACACCTTATGACTGTTGTTCACCTACGACCGCGATGGCTATCGAAACAGTTCTAGGCCATAGATACGGAATATCAATGACCCGTTTACTTTGTTTCATTTCAGACAAGTTAGACGCGGGTGGTATGGCTCGGCCTCTGATCTGCGTAAGCGGTATGAGGACCTGGGAAGATCTTTGGGCAGAAAATAGCCAAAGTTACCAAATTTACCACTTTGAAAACAGGCAACCGCAGATTGAAACTTGAAACTGAAATTGACGAAGTGATAACAAAGAGTATGCTTTATCTTTGGTGATAACTGATAATAATAAAAACACTTAATCGAGGTACCACTTTGAGAACAATCCCCCTCAGATTTATGGTTGTCGAATGGTGAATTACTTATTATTTACTAATACTACTCTTCTACTCTGTGAGTAACTGAGTTAGTTATACAAACTAACAAAGCAGTCTGATGTGATGAGTCGAGTGAATTGCAACAACAGGCACTTGATATGCCGATTCGGTCGGATTGATAGTGGTCTTTTCTAACACGCCGAAGGCGAGTGAGTCACTCACTCTCAGTCAGTGGAATGGGTTGAGTCCGAGCAGTGACTCAGTGAGTCACTGACTGACTGAGTGAGCAACTGAATGATGGTGAGTCTGTCCGTCACCGTGACAGATGACGAGACTCTAGACTAGGTCACTGTCACCGACCCAGTCAGGGTCGCAGTCAGACTAGTTTAGTTAGTAGTTACTTACCTTAGTGACTGTGAGTGTGACTTTGTAAGTGATTGATGGTGAGTCATTGAGTGATCAATCAAATGAACTACCGCTAACCGCTGACGTAAAGACTGAGTTTGTGCACCTGACTGAGCGATCGACTTGTGATTGAATGACTATATCAGCCAGGCTTAGAAAATTTAAAGATGTCCAAGCACTGTCCAAGTCCTCTTCACACAGTCGCCCTTCTACTGTAGACAGTAAGAGTAAATGCAATTTTCTCTGCTGATGGAGCTTGAGGTAACTACTAGACAACCATAACTTCGAGTGACCGGTTTCTAGTTCGGCAGTGGCGAGAGGTGACAGCAGATATCAGATGGAGACTGTAGACAGTCCTGCTAGGACCCCACCGAATCAGGTTGGAGCCAAGCTCCCTCACACCTGTCATGTCATTAAACAAACTGTGGCCTGTTTTACTAGCAAGTTTTATTTTTATGAATTGCGTTACATGAGCCTTAACCATCCTATTCTCTGGGTCTCCTAAACCCAAGGCTTGTTCTGGAGTGGTAGAGGCTACCCAGAGATTGAACCCAGGACATAACAATCTTGAGCCTAGCACTTAAATCACCGAATAACCCGCTAATTGCTATCCCTATTGAAATGAAGTGTTCTTCAAACGGTATTATCGGTTTGAACCCAAACCCTCTTCTTACACTTTACACACTCAGCGTGTAAAGGGATTTACTAGCGCGTCCGATAGTTTTTCTTCTAAAGATAGACCCCATTTTGTTATTCTTCATATAACCGCCTTATCAGTAGCATAAAATTTATACGCAGAGCATTCAAGAAATAAATTTCTTTTGAATATACAGAACTTTCATGCACCACTGAGACCTGATGAAGACAATACTGTGCTGAGGACATTGTGAAAATTGCAAAAATGCTTGTGGAGTTGTTTTCCTGTCTCGAATGAAATACAGTCAAAATAGCTGTCATTCAGCAGAGGGTATGAATTCACTTTTAGCGAGGGATCCCAGGGTTTGGTTCACAGTAAAAGTTGAAATTCTACCATTCCCGTCTTGCTTTGTAGAAGAACAGGGCATGTGGTCTGTCGAAATCTGGTCGGGGGAAGTTCTCTGTGCCTAGGAAATGTGAACCCATTGTAAATGTATCAGGCTGTAAAACTACAATCCTGTCACAGCTCCCCGTGACCACTGCCCCACCTTCAGGCGACATCCCTCGGACACCAGTACGGAGTGTGTGCTCCCAAGGAGATAACACACCAATCAACAGATCGAAACGAAAACACAGCTTCAAATCACCAATGCTCGCAAACTCAAAAAATGTCATGAAGGTGCCAAAAACTGATTCTAATGAGGATAAATTGGAACAGCTTCGAAGACTGAAACTCGTAAAGTATCATCGGCAACAAAATGACCTTACCGAATTACGAATGTTGACAGAGAAATGGAGGGAGGCTGGGCATCGGGCTCTTCATGAGCTACATTCGCTTATAAACCAAGAGCCCAAACCTTCCTGTAAAACGATACTCCGTCAGTTTGGAATCGACCCCTCGCACATAGACTGTGATTCAGAATGACTGAATTGTTTTTTTTTCTGTTTGTTTTATTTCCTTTTTAATTGCTACTGTACCTCAGAACAATGGGTTGTCACTACCATCACTAAAATAAGTATAATTCAGTTGAAATAGGGAGCCACAATAGCTCAATTGGTAAAAAGCTTGGATCTGCATTCTAAGGATTGCAAGTTCCAGCTAGCGGGGTGTTTTTCTGCTATGGGCTTCTAGCAAGTCTTTCACTCCAAATCGCTAGCGTGGCTTTAGAACACCACAATAAAAACGATGGTGGTCCCAACCAGTGGATAATTAGGGTCAAGATCACTCCACGGTTGTTATAAGGATCCATCTCTTCCTTCTCAAGAAGAACAGCCGAATTTCAACTGGTGACATCTAACTGAAAGGCTTAGGTTGACTGACCCCCCCCCCAACCTGACAGAACCATTCATTTATAGTCTTGTAGCTCATGCTTCACACTGAATCCGCGGGTGTTCTGATAGAACAGAGCTGCATGGCCATAGCTAGGCGCCACTACAAAAAACTGCCCTAGCAGAAACTTCATTAGTTGCGGTCTTTGTCGAGCTGCGACCGACAGTGAATTATATCATTATTAATAGGGACCATACAGTTGTAGGTCTGCTCAGGTTTTTTTGCAGAAATCACTGTATTTTCCAGTCAGGTGAAGCAAGCTTGTGCTGCCCTTATTTACTACCCATTAATCAGTAACAGGACAGATAGTCACTATCGCGTGATTAGTGTCTGAAATCACCCGAATCGTCTAAAGGTTTATACTATCAGTAATACCAGTTTTGATCGTAAAGTTGACGCTCCCAACGCCTGAAGCAACCAAAGCAAAACCTAAAGCAACTTGTAAGCCGGAAAGCCAAACCACCTGTTTCACAGCGCAACGTACCGTTATCATTGGCTGTCATTCCATTATCTTGGCCAATCAAACGCTTATTGACAACCGCGCGTGCGTGAGCAGAAATAGGAAGCTGTCTGCTAAAAGCCTCTATTCTATAGATTGTCCTCCAGGTAGGCATCGATAGGTGACTAGGACTGTCTTCGCAGCGCAGAGATCTCACGCTGACAATACTGAATGGATTATGAAAAGATCACCTGCTTAAAATAATTCTTAATTTATTGGCCTGATCTTCAAGTTAGTCCACCACTCTCACGCAGCCAGTGACTTCTTTTCACTCATCTTTAACAGTAACAGTTCTAACTTCTAATCTAACTCTAACTTTTTGGAAGTGGACCGAGTGGCATGGCAGAGGAATACAGACGGCGAAAGCAGCTGTATCCACAGAAAACCTCCCACCGAAATCTCGTCAGTACTATTCAACGGACGCAGAACACAGAGGAGACCAGCCTCAGGCCAGCCCACTGCAACATTAACCGTGAGTTTCTTCATTTATTTTTTTTATTAATCTGTTCACAACTATCACAAGTATGAGTACGACTACGAGGCCATTCCGTCTCGGAATTGAAATTTTCTCACATTCATATAAACCTCATTTAGGCTACTTTTAGATTTTTATACCCATGTGACTAGCTGCCTGCTTTGGCCAACTCTCATTTCCCTAAGATTATTCACCCGTCAGCTCGAATGTTACAACCTAGTCATACCTGTTTAGCCTAGGTCTCTAGTCTTTCATAATCATACCCTCAGTTCTTATTTGACCAGATTTGTCTCTAAAAACATGTGCAGAGTCACTTCTCAGTCCAAAGTTAAGGTTAATGACACCGTTTAACGGGAATATACCCAGACAAAAATTCAATTCAAAGGATGCTCAATTCAATTTGGATATTGAAGCATTTTTGAATCGACCCGTTAATGTGTGTTCTAGTGGCTCATGACACGGTGACAAGTGAGGTTCTGTTAGCAATAAACAACATTCATGCGTACTTAAGTCTGCGCTGTTCCTTTCTCATCACAGGACATCATTCTCGAGGCGATGTCCTGAAATGACATGAGAGGTTCACTCTTTATATGTCATCCGTGACAAAATGATTATACCCTAATTAGTACTCAATATTTTTTCTATTGTCTCTTCAACAAAAACACGACAGACTTTATTTATAGAGGCGGTCCATACCTGCAGAGTTGATATGCAAATGATTATAGATAAACTTAAGAGAAGGCATTTCGCTGATCTGAAATTGCGCTGCATGAGATTTTTATTAGCGATGAATAAACCCACTTAAGCAGCCTAGGACACAAGCAACAAACATTTGCAATTCAACTCAACATGTTTTAGTTGTGTGCCTTATTTTAACGTAACAACGAAATTAAATTTGATTGAAAAATGATATCTCTTACATGTGCTTTATAGGGTATGACAGTTACATATCAAATATAAAACAACACCCTATTCACCCCTCCCAATTTTTTAATTTTGTCTCGTGTCATTCCAATCACGTCATAACAAATGGTAAAAATATCCAGGTAATAAAGGCATTCACGCAGAGTGCAGTGCCGGATCCGTGTACCCACAGCCTGTATCAAGGTGACCGGTCTCAGCGATATTGTCCTACCGTCCGCCCGTCGCCATAGGGCCAGACGCCACTCAGCATCCCGTAATCACATTTGATACAAGGTGGTAGAGTAATTAGCTAGGAAAGCATGCCCTTGACTCAATAGTCCTTTGAGGCAACCTTACCTCAGGCATGCCTACTGCCTACCTAAGTAAATTAGGAGATGATAATAAACTCAATTTACTTGTCCCCGTAGACGTTAAGAGCCTGCTTGGAACCTGCCTCTTCATCCTGCCAATAACAGCCTGAATTCTCATCGCGTATCAACTGATTCATTGCTGACCTCATACCTGATTCGCCTAACTTTACTCCATATGGGATATCTGCACATCTTTCTGTTAATCAAACAGTGACTGTCAAGAAAAACTATATACAGTCCGATAGGAACTTTATAGATTTTGACATAAAGTAATCACACGCAGTATGAGCCTCTTGTTCGTAAACTGTATTAATTCAGATAACAATCGGTCAGAACGTCTGACACTTCAAATCTTATTTATCCCCGTTTTGTGTTTATTTCCCCTGACTTCTGAGAACCGGCCTTTCCTACCTCTGGTTATTTGTATTTATGCTGTCCAGGCATCAATCAATGGAGCGCAGTTACTACATATCTTATGTAGCACCGGTCTATCATAAGCATGTCCCATGTCACGTTTATTCCCTGGTTACGGACTCGGTATTATCAAACCTACAACCCTGACGTATTCATAGCCTGCTACCCCCTCACACTGCAGTCATGATTTCTATGAGCCCGGCCCTCATCTCCACAGTTCAAACATTACATGGTCATCTTTAAGCACTAACCCTGTGACTTGATTTCTGAATTTGCTTTTTAATTTTTTCGGTGTTTGCGTTTTGTCATTATTTCCACCCAGCAGTGCGCCGCAATTGTATCCCGTGAAAAGCGACACATGATTATCTGTGTCACTGTGTGTGTATCATGTAGTGCTTCAGATGATCCCACACAAAGACAGGTGAATTATTAGCAAAGATCATGCTACCAGCATGCGCGGTTGTCGGTAATGTCAGACGTTGCTTGCTACCAGCATTGTGTCAGCTTTAGATGGGCCCGCATGATGGGTTGATTTCTCTTTGTGCTGAAGTTTCACCTGGAACAGATAATTACAGTGGTTCAGCCATCACCCCAGATCGGCAGGTGGTTTGCCATGATGCATCTCCTACCCGATTCAAAACTGTTTTTTAACGTAATCTCTTAAAAAGGAAATGTTCGCCTCTGGTACATTTTGTATCCTCACTACCCCGTGTAACTAAATTAACGGATCTTCTACCAAGTTAGTTTTTTTTTTATTCGCCGAAGACCATTTTGGTCCGTAGGCATCTCACGATGTTCATGAGACTGAAGGCACCTTTTCTAAGGGGCCGTCACTCCGATCTTTAGTCCTCCCTGAACTGTGTACACTGAACACTGTGAACAGTGAGACACTAGAGACAGTGGACCATTATGTGTATCTAGGACAGTTGGTTGATGCTGAAGGGGGCCAACAAAAAGAATTAAGAAGAAGGGTCTCGATGACATGGTCAAAATTGGGTAAATTGGGTAAATACCTTCAAGACCACAGATTCCCCCTTGCATTAAAGCAGAAAATCTTCATGCAAACTGTTATCCCTACGCTACTTTATGCTGCCGAGACGTGGACCACCACAAAGGCAATGGACTCTAAGATCAGATCCACCCAACTCTCAATGGAACGCAAAATTACCAGATGTCCTACAAATGCTTAAAACATCCAAATGGAATTGGGCAGGCCATGCAGCAAGAGCCAATAACAACTGGGCACTAAGCATAATTAAATGGGACCCAATTGGTAAAAGAAAAAGGGGAAGACCAAAAGCACGCTGGACGACGGACATAGTAAAGTATTGTGGTGACAACTGGGCGGGAGCAGCAGAGAACAGAGACTTGTGGTGCATCAAGAGGGAGGCCTTCGTCCAGCAGTGGAACCTTTGAGGCTGACGATGATGATGATGAACTGTGTACATGGAAGCACCAAGTTAGTTAACCTTCAACAACAAAAAGCCCAGAAACCCGATGCTTGATTTCAATTGAACTAAATGCTCGTGTAGTCGAATGGCTTGGCCCAATCAATGATAAAATGCATCAGATCACAGTCATTGACCGTAAAATTTAGAGATCAGTCCTCCAAATTGGAGATTCTTTGAATAACGATGCCTTATTTCCTGCCCACAACAGGTATAGCATGCAGCATGTAGTGAATTATGCCAACTGGTGGCTCAGAATAACCAAACAGGCTCTTAGCTTTCTTGTGATCCAAGGTTGCATCTATTCGCGCTCATCTTTCACTGCATGCCTGTCAACATATGTTTATACCTAGCCAGGGCCACACAAGCAAGTTCACCTTTTATATATCTGCTCCTAGCTTTTACTCTGTTACACACCACAGCTTCCTTATATACAATTGCTATATCGAGTCCAATTCATTCGCATTCATTCGGACAAGTAGTAACCAGGTACGGAACCTCAAAGGTAAATACTTGGTACGTGGTGTCCTAACCTAAAGACACGGTATAGACATCTGACAAGCTGGACGAGGTAATGATTGCAGGAGAAGCCGCTGTGACATTTTCCTCGTTGTTGTTGTTCGGTAGAGTTATCGATTGAGGAGCACCGGTGATGCTTTTCTTAAATTGCATTTCACCCACATGTAGTGAAACAGATTGGCAAGCAAATCAGATAAGGCCTCTATTAACAGATGCTAACACCTTGAAGGGCTGCATGGGTGGGTGAGGCTAATAATTAGAACCCATCATTAGCTTCTCTCTCTCTATCTCTCAGTCATTTCTCTCTCTAGTGCTCATCCAGATGCCTGAGCCGTATTTCTTTCTTTGTGTTTCCTGTATGATCTTCATATTGAACCCAAGAATACGTAAAACTCCGCTATGCTCCTCATGTTCATAAGCTAATGCTGCCCTGCGCTAGGTTTGTTTCTTATTACTCGCCTAAGATCATCGACACAGCATAGATTGAAGGGGGAAATAAGCATACTCTATTATTAAATATGCAGTTATCTTATGCTTTCTGTCTGGGTACAAGCCGAGCATCTCTACCTAATTCTTTCTGCCATAGTGAATATCATAGAAAGGTTCCCTGGGCCTAAAGAAAACCAAGAAGGCAAGCTTCCAGTGTCTAGCTGTTCCTTTGGTGTAATGGCGAAAAAAGATACATATCTTTTACCATTATTAAGGCCAATTAAAGTAAAAATTTTACGAGATTTTCGCAGGACAGTTTTTCCTTTTATTAATCATACGACAAACCTCACTCTTCCATCTACCGTACCAAACAACCCCTGCTCTACTTCACTGCCTAGGTTAAAGCTGTTTGATGATTATTCCTTCATATGGCATATTGTTGAGAGATTGACTGATAAACTCCAGATCAAAACAGGTCACTTGTACCTAATCATAGGGTAGGATTTGGTCTTCCGGAGTCTTGTACCCTGCTAATGTAATTATATATTGGGTTTGAATTACTGTACTATAAAGATTACATAGCATTATTCATTGAGCTAGCTTTGTGTTCCAACAAAAACTGCATTTGGTATCATTCATTCTTCATCCATCAGTATGTTAAGGTGTCTAGGTAAGTCATGAAGAATCATCTTAGGCAATTTATTTAGAAACAGGTTATATAGCGATAGCCCTGTAGTGGTTGATTGACTTGCTTTGGTACAGAAGCTATAATAAACCTGTATGCCAAACAATAAAATGCATAAACGCAGTAATTGTGAAGAAGATTGTGACTGTGTTATTCAATGCAAATACGGTAAGCAATGCTGTTAGGAGATAATTTCTTAGGTTTTAAGCTTCTATGTTCGCATCAACACATTCAACGACTTTGAAAGAACCCAAGATTCTTTTAAAACGTTA
>Ga0224511_10002276_pt1 | contig 12774 bp, 3 predicted proteins | sample SF_May12_sed_USG_2_FD_169988 | JGI IMG/M metagenome (GOLD analysis project Ga0224511, IMG submission 169988) | Sediment microbial communities from San Francisco Bay, California, United States - SF_May12_sed_USGS_8_1 | ecosystem: Environmental > Aquatic > Marine > Sediment | place: USA... | reverse complement strand
TATTGTCAGCTGACAATCTGACCTAGAAAATACAAAAGAAAGCATACTTCCTGTTTGTGATAAACCTTATCACAAGATCAAAGAAAATGTGCCGCTTGGAGAGGAGCTAAAAAAATTGTGGAACTAGCCATTGTCGTGGTACAAAATATGTATGTTTTGTTCACCAGCGTAAACGTGCTTCGTATATCGATAAATAAAAATTATTAGTCACACTCCTTAACAATGTAAATGACCGACTCTGGTTTAATCCCTGTTTTGTTCAAATGTTGATGACAATGTTGATGACAACAAAGCCCGCCATGTTCATACCAATTTTATATAACACAATTAAATAATACAAAATTACAAGTACTGAATTATTTTGCATCTGCTTTTTCGACAGCTTCGTGCCCATTATCAAAATGTTATTCATCAGGTAATCTCATTACGGGGAATTCGTTAAGATTAAGATTATTACATTACAATTGCGTGAAATAATATGCAATCGAATGTTGATACAGCAATAAGTGTGTAATAAATAAAGTGACTTACTGCTACGCTCTTTTAGGACGACAACACTTCTAAACATGTAATAGAGATAAAACGCTAGTTACAATTATTATCAATTGATGTGTCCCCTATTTTATAGCTGGACCGCTGAGCGTTGAACGTTCGTCAGATGTCAATGAAAGTAAATAACATTTAAAAAAAATTCCACCTTAACATATTGTAAGACGTAACATGACCGGTTACCCAAAACTAAGGTATTTAGATTACCGGGTATGTTGATTATAGAGTCTAAGTGTGCCGTATGTCTAAGAGCAATACCAACGATATTTATACCAATCCGAACATACCAGTCGACCAAAACAAGTTAATAAATTTGATAAACTTGTTTCAAAGCGTATGTTTAATTCAAAGGACTCGTATACACACCTAATATTACTAAGCCTTCATGCATTTTTACTGATCTCATTTTGACTACGTACCTATTAACATTCCGGAAACACAATGTGCACAAAAACATGTTTAATAACATAAGCGACTATGTGACACAGAATAGTTATGCACGTAGCTCTTTGGTCTGAATAAACTCTTAAGGATACTAAAAACTAACCGTTTAAAGTGCTTGTATAAAGAACAAATAACTCTTGACTTAGAATGTAGAATAGCAAACTGTATTACAGGAATACAAATACAACTAGATTGGTATGATAATCAAATGATCAAATATTCAACCAACGAATGTCAATTTCTGTGAAATCGTCTAGAGAAAATCCAATGATTCTTATTACCCGCTTTCCACAATCATTAGACATTCTGAAACCATAAAGCGGTAAACACATTTTTCTACACCAGCATACAGTTCACCGTTCCGCAAATTTTCAAGCTCCTCAGACTGTTATAAATGATCATGATTAACAGTTGCGAATATGTCCGTTGTGTTGATAAAATTCCACCAGAAATGATTTGACCTTTAATTGCAAAAGGTTGCTTTATTTAATTTTTTTTGCGAGTACAAATGCACCATAAAGTATAATGCTTTGAACGTGTCAAGTACGGTAATACGTTAACTGTTTAATATAATTATAAAATATAGCATTTATATTTATGTAATTTATTGAGCGGAGTCCATAAAATTAATTCTTTAAAAAAAGAAGCACAACGTGCCATTTCTGGTGTCTTGAAAAATAAATATAATGCATTATTAAAGAGAACAGATGATGTAATAAGAAATAGCTTTCTAAAATAAAAGTATTTCACACACAAGGAACCGATAAACCATTTAAAGTATCCCATTCGATAACAATTGCCCGGGCATTAATTTGCAAATTTAAAATGTTTTGTTGACCTGCATTGATATTATTGACAGACATTAGTTTAACCAATATTTATTAAACAAGATATACATTTTACAAATAATACATGTTGCACAGTTCATGAACACAATTGATAACAGGGTTTGACAGCAACATAAGTGACAAATGTAAAATACAAAAATATTACTTAAAATTGAGAAGGAAGCTTAAAGCTTATACTTTGTCTCGCTTCTATCTGAAATTCAGACTGCAAAGAAATTGACCTACAATCCGAGTTTTTATTAAAAAAGCTAACACACCTCAAGCTTAATACCTGCGGGTTTTTATCTAAGAAAATCAAGGAACGTGGGGCATAGTAGGCAGAGTAAATATTCAGTGTGACAACGCTAACTTTTCAAGCAATAATCAAATACCTAGGTGTGGTGTTCCATCCAAAGTGAAGCTGATAATATGGAATAAAACTTGTAATTTACTTACAGACAGAGAGAATAAAACGTGAAAAATCAGCATCAGCAATTCGATGGAACAATAACACATATAATTCAACAAATGCTGAATGATGAATTTATTACGTCCTTTCTGATTATACGTGTCTTATAAGTCAATGATAAGGTTTTAAATTATCCTCAAACTACTTAGCATAACAGTGTCGTCTATTTTATGCAAAGAAATAACCTTCCATGAAAACCAAATTAATCAATAATCATTAAGTTATGATGCAGGTACGAAAACTTATAACAAAATAACATATGCCAAAAAATAGTAAGCGAAAGAAATACATCACAAACAATATTTGCCGTATTTGTCAGAATACCGTCATGTACATCTGCACATCGATACACAGAGATAGAACATAGACTACCACTGGAGCGAATTGTTCATCATGTTCTGTGTTAAATCACCATAATTATTGTAAAATGCCATATTTTAATGGATTGGATAAAACCCTTAAGCAGAATAAATAACAATACAATACTGCAGTTTTAATTTATATTTTATTAACTAACACAGAAGCACCGATACATTTTATGATTCTTTTGTCACTTCATGGGATCAAATAAGACACTTGCAATGTAGGAGATAATCTCAGCTACCACCGGGAAGCATTTGCATATCGCGGACCCAGGGACCGCAACCGACCTCCCCATGTCTGTCAAGATGGACGGCGCAAACTCTTGTGGGGATTGCTATACGTAACACGCCTTTGTTATCGTGATATGACAAAACTTACGACAGAACTATTGCTTCATTTGGGTAAATAAACATTTGTCATTAACAGTTAAATAATGTAGAAATGTGCATTTGTCGATGAAAAAATGGCTATATAAGTGTAAGATACCAAGAACTTAAGGCAGTAATTAATACCCATAGACAAAAGCTATTTTAATTGGTGGTCCAAAATATATATGTCACTTATAAACTGTCTACTTTAAATAATGCTGGCCTTAACTGTCTGAACTTGCGTCATAATTATTATACAATACTTTATAGAAGATTATAACGAGACAATTATAACCTTAAACACCTTTAAAACAAAAGTAAAGCACTTCCCACTCATTAAGCTTAATTTTATTCTAAGAAACCAATCTCGTTATATCTGGGCTGCATGTCTGTTTTAAAGTTGACATATTGTTGACAAATACATATAAGTCATACAAGTAAAATGGAAATCTACAGATGTTTAGGATTTATGCTATATGTTCTGAGAATAGACATTTTGCAATTTTATAATAAAAGCTTTTTCGAATGCTTATTATCTTATTGTTTAACAATAAACTGTTATTTTATTTCACAAAAAAAATTAACTCGATTATTTTTAGATGGTATTAAAATGTTGTAACCCATTATATCGCTGATTTTAATACATTTATATGAGAACATCCTCCCTTATCTATGTTGTAAATCGGTGTTTTTGTTAATCAGACAGTCCTATCATCTGTCCCTATCGGTGAAATTCCGGGTAACGTCTCATCGTAGCGAACAGCTGTCTCTCGTCAAATGATTGTTGAGATACATATGTATGTGCAGGTTTTACTGAAGTGTGCGTTGTTTTCATTGATAAAATTTATATTACTCTTTCTGTCAACATTAACACGTCATTTGTCATTTGAAAAAAACGTCTGTTTCCTGGATAGATCTAGAACTAGATACATCTGCAGTATTTTAAAAGCTAGTAAATAAAACGATAACCATTTGCTTATTACGATGTGTCTCGTTTATACTTAACTATGTCCTACTTTTCTTGTGAAGAATTACACCTCATAATCGTATAATTGTGTTTCACATCAAAAAATTTAAGACACGTGTAAACGACGGATGTGGACGGCACATATACATTACATATTACGTGACTTGGTACATTTTACTTAAATGATGAGTCTTTAAAACGCCAGACTGCTACTATTAACGTGATATATACTCGTTTTACGTTAAAAATTCGTTTGATATTTTTTTTGCATAAACGTGCCTAAATTCAAGTGTTCCTACAGCCACATGTTTTGTAAAGCTCATATATAACAATAATCAGTATCACCAGCAAATAACGAGAGTGTGTATAAGTCACAAATCATGTAAATTGCTCAACCAAATTAAAAATAATGTAATGGTTTTGCCTGACAAAAGTCAGGAAGAGAATAATTATAAAAAAGACAGTACAATGAACTGAAGACATAAAAAAATAGAAGAATAAATGTAACCTGTCATCCAAATATAAGTATAATAATTTATGTTGTTTAAACGTTATGCACCTTTACTGTTTTAATCTTAATTTAATGGAACGTCTTTGCGGTCAGGTTGTGTAACACACACTACATATTTTTCGAAAACCTATATTTTCTTGTTACCAACGTTTAGGGCCGCGAAACTTATACGAAATGCCAACCGACTGAAGACACACCACAATATAGGTTTTACAAGAACATATATATTTTATAGTTTTTCATCTTTTTTTGTGGGTGTCACACGACCTGACCGCAAGGGAGCCAATCTGGTAGTCTGGTAAACACGCAATAAATTGGACGGTAGTAAAATAAAATTCTGGAATTGAAATGCATTTTTGTTGCAAAAGTATGTTCATAAAATAAATTCGTACTAAACATAAATGAGACGCATCTACGTTTTCATGAAATAAATCGCAGAGGAGCTATGATACGCCTGTCAAAACGTTTAGAATTGATAGCAATCAGGTGTAACATTTAAGACCGCACATGCTGTCGAAAATACCTATCAAATGAACGCGCAACAGCATATTTTGATGAAAGATGAAACACAGGTTCAGACATTTAGACGTTTAGAATGATATTTTATGTGTTTCAAGGTAAATAACACTATTTTAAAAAGATTGTTCTATATCTGAAGATCTATATAACTAGAAAAAGGGATAAAATAGAAGGAGCATAATGTAAAGAAAACATTCCGATATTTCATTGCTAATCAAAAGTCATAAAATGGCATTAGTTAACTATAAAATTCTTTTTTTCGAGGAATGAACTAAATCCGAATCCTGGAACCAGGCTTACGTTTGCCCGTCAGCAAAGGGTTTTTCTGTTTTGCTTAAAACATCGTTAAGATGTATTATGAATTTAATTTGCAAATAAAAATGTTATGAAGTCGGACAAAGCGTTGGCGTACCTTTTTTCAACTATAAAAGTCGCTCTTACTTATCGTTATGTCCATTCGAATAGATAATTAATTAATTATAGGCCCTTAATGGAAAATCAAGGTGTAAATTTTAAAACAGTGAGAAGAGAATACCTATTAAAATAGGTATTTTAACTAGGCAAATACAACATGAAAAACATTCATTACGCATGTTGTTTAATATAAAATCCAAATAATTCATCATGTGGCACATGTTTGATTATAATAATGAACTGCTATAACACATGTTTGAACACGCTCACTGAATATAAGGTAGTTTCCTGTAAGTCGGTGGTGATTGTCTGTGTGCAGACAGTCGTCAAAACAGCAAAACGGCACGCAACGTTAAAATTAAAAGGTCATGCTATTAATTATTAAAATGAATAAAAATATAAAACAGTATTAAATATAGTTTCTCACGCCCGCAAAATGCTCTTTGATTAATCCAGTCTCTATTTAGATGAATTGAAACTATTTTAGTCAAACTACCCTTATTAATTGGCATTTTCTTTTTACAAAAATGTATCGTTGAAAAACCCAAGCACATAGTATGGTGAAAACTGTTATAGGACAACAACTCATTACTGATGCAAATGCACATACAACGCTTGAAGTCTGTTACCAGTAATATAATTATTATACAGAACTGGTATATTGACCTTCATCTCTTTTTCATGTCTCACCCTTAGGAAATCCCTTCTGCATATTGGAATTAGCTATTGAAACATAGCAGACGTGTAAAATTAAACAATATGAACAGTGTATTACATATTTTACGCGCCAATGTCTGTAAGCATAACATACTAAAAATAATAACTCATTTAATACATGTGCTCACTTTCCTATGGAATATTGCATTATTCATAGGACCCCTCAACTTTGTCACCACATGGCATCGACTTCAAAAGTACTCATTGGAATGTTAGCTTTTGTATCATACAATTTATATTTTTAATGATCGTAAATGTTTCTAAAAGTACTTGTGACATAGAATTACACTAATGTGGTTGTGTATGTAAATTGCTATGTTATAGTGTAAACGATTAACGTATGGATCAAAATCCACGTTAAGTGACATCCAATGGCATGCCTAATTGCAACTGTAATAATTGTAGATCAACATACATCGCACGTGATTTATTTAATGACAAACGCACAAGGTCAGAAAGAACAACATTTAAAACATTAATGCACGTAAATTTATTATGTAATACGCTCGTTGTTTGTCTCAATGGTCGTTTTGTTATATCATTAAAAATATCAATCTAAAATCTTGTCGCAGACAGAGTCACGTTGTATGGCTTCAACCAAATTGGGCTAACAAACACAAACAACGCCATTATAATATGAATGAAGCAGACATGGAAACACTGTATTGGCTGGGGAAAACACATTGCAAATGAAATATATTTACAACGGGTTTCATGTTGTTTCTAAACATATTATATGGTCATAACAAATAAACATACAGTTAAGGATTGTTTGAAGTGTACGTCTGCAATCTCTTAGTTGCGTTCTCTTATTAATGTTGCAAAGTCTTATACTAGTAATTGCAGCAAGTGCAGCTGCATACACACTGTTCCTCAAATTAAAACTTAGTTTAAAGCTGTTGCTTGCAAAGTGCAGCTGTACACACACTGTTGCTTGCATAATGTGAGTTAACATCATTTGTCTTGAATCTTTTATATGGAGTGTAATTATACTTCATAGGACAATAACAATGTACATGTAGTAGATAATCTCAGCAACCACTGGGAAACATTTGCATATCGCGGACTCAGGGACCGCAACCGACCTCTTCATGTCTGTCAAGATGGACGGTGCAATCTCTTATGGGGATTGGTATTCGTAATGCGCCTGTGTTATCATGGTTGAATACATACAATCAGAACCGTTGCTTCATAGTGTTAAATAAACAGTTTTCATTCATATGCTTGCTAAATCTAAAAATGTGCATTTGATGACGAGAAAAAGAGCGAAATAAGTATTAGATTCCTGAAATAAAGGACAATAATGAATACTCATAGATACAAGTTCCTTTTTAGTACTGATCTAATATATACGTTACTTATAAACTGTGTATTTAAAATAATACTGGCCCGAACTGTCTGAAATTAAGTTATAATTATTACACAATACTTCATAGAAGATTTTAAGGAGATAATTTTAACATTGAACACCATTTAAACAAAAGTAAAGCACTTCCCACTCATTAAGCTTAATTGTATTCCAAGAAATCAATCTCGTTATATCTGGGCTGAATTTGTGCTTTAAAATTTACATATTGTTGAACAATACATATAAGTCATACAAGTAAAATAGGAATCTACAGATTTTACGCTACATACATTGTACATATGTTCTGAGAAAAGACATTTATATATTAAAAGCTTTTTCGAACGCTATCTTATTGTTTTACAATAAACTGTGCATTACAAAAATAAAATAGTTCGATTATTTTGAGATGGTATTAAAATGGTGTACCCTTTTTACCGCTGAGTTTAATACATTTATATGAGCACATCCTTCCTTAGCGATGCAGTAAATCGGTGTTTGTGTTAATCAGACAGCCTTATCATGGGTTTCTATCGGTGAAATACCGGGTAACGTCTCATAGTAGCGAACAGCTGTCTCTCGTCAAATGATTGTCGAGATACATATGTAAGTGCAGGCTTTACTGAAATGTGCGTAGTTTTCATTGATAAAATTTATATAACTCATTCTGTCAACATTAACACGTTATTTGTCAAAAGGACGAATTTAAATAAAAGTATGTTTCCTAGATAGATCTAGAGCTAGATAAATCAGCAGTATAAATGTATATTTGATTATTACGGTGTTCATGTAGTACTGTATCAGTATTCCTTTACATGTACCATACCAAATATAACAGAACTTTGGGAACATTAAGTTGACTGACGCATGAGCGCCGGTTTAGCTCACCGGACTCGTAATTCGAGAGTCAATGGTAAGAGCCCCACCGGGGGCGGCTTTGCCGTGACGATTGATACCTGACAATACGCTAAGTCTAGCTCAATTGTCCTTAACGTCCGGCTCATGTTTAGAAGCAGATACTCGCTTTCTGAGTAAGGTTGCTAATACTGCTGAACACAAAATTGCTAGCTACAAATAAACATACAAACGTTACACCTGTTTTCAGTCCTTTCGTTTTAAACTTAACGATGCCATACTATTCTTGTGAATAAGAACACCTCATAATCGTAGGATTGTGTATCACTTTAAATAATTAAAGACACACGTGTAATCGACGGATGTGGACGGCACATACATTGTACACATTACGTGACTTAGTAGATTTTACTAAAATTATGAGTCTTTCAACGCCAGTCTGATACTATTAACGTGATATATACTCTTTTTACGTTGAAATTCGTTTAATAGTTTTTCGCAAAACGTGCCGAAATTTAAGTGTTTCTACAGTCACATGTTTTGTAAAGCTAAGATATAACAATAATCAGTATCACCAGCATATAACGAGAGTGTGTATCAGTCACAAATAATGTAAATTGCTAAACCAAATTAAAAAATGTAATGGTTTTGGCTGACAAAAGTCAGGAAGAGAATAATAATAAAAATGACAGTACATGGAACTGAAGACATAAAAATTTAGAAGAATGCATGTAACCTGTCATCCAAATATAAGTATAATATTTTGTTTAAACGTTATGCACCTTTACTGTTTTAGTTTTAATTTAATGGTACTTCTTTGCGGTCAGGTTGTGTAACACACACTACATAATTTTCAAAAAACTATATTTTCTTGTTACCAACGTTTATGGCCTCACAACTTATACGAATGGACAGTTCCATAACTGTCAATCATGATCATTTATAACTGTACATGGTCAATTTTAATCCAATAGATAAGGATTATATTGTCAGCTGACAATTTGACCTAGAAAATACAAAAGAAAGCATACTTCCTGTTTGCGATAAACCTTATCACAAGATCAAAGAAAATATGCCGCTTGGGGAGGAGTTTGAAATATTGTGGAACTATCCATTGCCAACCGACTGAAGACACACCACAAGATAGGTTTTACAAGAACATAATATATAGCTATCATCCTTTTGTGGGTGTCACACGACCAGACCGCAAGGGAGCCAATCTAGTAGTTTGGTATACACACAAGAAATAGGACGGTAGTAAAATAAAATTCTGGAATTGAAATGCATTTTTGTTGCAAAAGTATGTTCATAAAATAAATTCGTACTTAGAATAAATGAGACGCATCTATGTTACATGAAATCGCAGAGAAGCTATGATACGCCTGTCAAAACGTTTAGAATTTATAGCAATCAGCTGTAACATTTAAGACCGCACATGCTGTCGATAATACCTATCAAATGAACGCGCAACAACCTATTTTGATGAAAGAGGAAACACAGGTTTAGACATTTAGACGTTTAGAATGATATTTTATGTGTTTCAAGGTAAATAACACTATTTTAAAAAGATTTGTTCTATATCTGAAGATCTATATAACTTGAAATAGGGTTAAAATAGAAGGAAATAATGAAAAGAAAACATTCTGACATTTCATTGCTAATCGAAAGTCATAAAACATCATTAGGTAACAATAAAATTCTTTTTTTCCGAAGAATGAACTAAATCCAAATCCTGGAACCAGGATTACGTTTGGCCGTAAGCTATGGTTTCCTCTGTTTTGCTTAATACATCGTTGTAAGATGTATTATGAATATTATTTGAAAATAAAAATGCTATGAAGTCGGACAAAACATTGTCATACGTTTTTTTCCAATATACAAGTCGCTCTTACTTATCGTTATGTCCACTCGAATAGATAAATAATTAATTATAGGCCCTTAATGGCAAATCAAGGTGTGCATTGTAAAACAGTAAGAAGCAATCTTTTCATTAAAATAGGTATTTTAACTAGGCAAATGCAACATGAAAAACATTCATTACGCATGTTGTTTAATTCAAAATCCAAATAATTCATCATGTGGCACATGTTTGATTATAATAATGAACTGCTATAACACATGTTTGAACACGCTCACTGAATATAAGGTGGTTTCCTGTAAGTCGGTGGTGATTGTCTGTGTGCAGACAGTCGTCAAAACAGCAAAACGGCACGCAACGTTTAAATTGAAAGGTCATGCTATTAATTATTAAAAATGAATAAAATATATATAACAGTATTAAATTAAGTTTCTCACGCCCGCCAAATGCTCTTTGATTAATCAAGTCTCTATTTAGAAGTTTCATTGCAAGCACACACGATGAATTGAAACTATTTTAGTCAAACTACTCTTAATAATTGGCATTTTCTTATTACAAGAATGTATGGTTGAAATACCCAAGCACATATGGTGAAAACTTTTATAGGACAACAACTCATTACTGATGCAAATGCACATACAACGCTTGAAGTCTGTTACCAGTAATAATTATAATTATTATCCAGAACTGGTATATTGACCTTCATCTTTTTTTCATGTCTCACCCACAGGAAGTAACTTCTGCATATTGGAATTTAGCTTTTAACCACGTGCACGAATGTTTGGCTACAAACAGATGATTAAACATCATAACATCATAGATAAAAGCTGGAGGGGTGCCATTGGCGTAGACACAGGTCGTCATTTGTCATACAAGTACATAATTTGAATTTCAAAGCTCAGTGTATGGTAATATGCAGCAGTCTAAAATGTTAACATGTATATTTTTTTAAGGTAGCCGATTTTTGTTCTTTGCCATGACTTTTTATTACACAACAATATACTGCACAGTTTGTGAACGTTTTATATGACGATTAGTTTCCTAAGCGACGGAAGCCTGTAAAGTAAAGCAATCTTGTAAAAAAGACAGATGACATCCAAGAATATTACATCCAGGAAATTGTTAAGAAAAACCTAAAGCGAGAATTAAAACATGACCTGGAGCTGAATAAAACATTACTTTTCAGTTATAACTTTAAAAGTCATTATTGCAAACATTTAAGTGACATACGTAAATGTGACACTTTTTGTGCGATTCACTATCATCTAATCAGGGACAGGCACACCTTATCTTACGAGAAACCTCCTTAGTACTTTATATGACTATTAAAAATTTCAAATGAAACCACATTGACTTACTTCTGAAGTGGAATCACTTAGTTGCACCTACAATTATCATTATTCCTGTCTATCCATAACATACATACTTAGCGTATCAATTATTTTGTAGGGGTATACACGGAAAAACAAAGGCAAATGATCTTAAAAATAAGACATTATATGTGTATGACAACGTGTATGTTTGACTTAAAGATGCTAGGTCTGTATCTTAATACTCTAATAATCGGTCACAGTGTTTGCAGTATGTTAAGTATACCAAATGACAAAACATTGCATAAGGAATTGCAATATTTTATGGCAACAACACGAACAAAATAAAAAAGCAAATGTAAAAACCTTGCCAGAGCCGGGAATCGAACCCAGGACCTCTCGCACCACAGTCTGATGCGCTACCTCCAGAGCACAGAGAGAAGTGAACGCAGATGTTGGAGTCAACATATTTTACTATTTCAAGGTAATGGGTCGAACCATAAACAAAGCGAAATTTGCGGGTCACACTTTTTCAACGACGTCGTTTTATTCCGTATTTTTGTAACATGTCTGGACTATGTTTGCCATTTTCTCATATTTACGGAAGTAGGATTCACTGCTTTAGTATGGATAAAAAGTAAGCTGTAAACAATTCTAGTCAAAAGATACAGGCATATCATCTTTAAAATACATCATCAATTAAGGGGTTTAAATGTTCTAATTGGCAGCACATTTGGAACCACTAATGATGTAACTTGACTGATTGCAACTACATTGTCTATTGAATTGTACTAATTACAACCCTTATAAAGTTGCATTGCAGTTCTGGAATTAGGTTTTAATTACTTAGTACTTCACAATTAGTGCGTTTAAACTATTTCACAATTAGTGCGTTTGTTTTTATCTGTTTGGCATATTGTTAACACAATAAAACAAAATGATTTCCGCTACAGAATATAAAGCCATTATACTTGTATGGTACATGTTATCATACATAGGGCAGACATGCTTAGGAAGAACTTTTTTTGTGAAACCGCTTACATGTTATTTTATGTCACACAAATAAAATCTTCTGATTATTTTAGTATCCCCTATCGATGGTGTAAATCAGTAATTTTGTTAATCAGCCAGTCTTATCATCGGTACCTATCGGTGAAATTCCGGGTAACCTCTTCTCGTAGTGAACAGCTGTCGATCGTCAAATAAGTGTCTGTTCACAGTTGAATATTGCTGACCTGCTTCGATAATGTAGTTTCCA
>Ga0224511_10002275_pt1 | contig 12776 bp, 13 predicted proteins | sample SF_May12_sed_USG_2_FD_169988 | JGI IMG/M metagenome (GOLD analysis project Ga0224511, IMG submission 169988) | Sediment microbial communities from San Francisco Bay, California, United States - SF_May12_sed_USGS_8_1 | ecosystem: Environmental > Aquatic > Marine > Sediment | place: USA... | reverse complement strand
GACAAGAAACTGATGCGCTATATCCGGCACTACAATAAGACCCCCAAGATCGTGAAGTGGAAATACTGCGATCCGTCTCGACGCATCGGTGCGAAATTACCTGTTACAGGCCACTAGTTGTCCTATCCTGATAGCAGCGTGGTAGCAGACAATAGAGAGGTGTAGAAGTGATGAAGTGCCCCTAGCTATGTGACATCCCAAATATCTTGTTCCGTCAAATCGGAACAGGAACCGTCCGGCGACGACACAAAACCATCGGCCGACATCCAACCAGTCCCTAGAAAGCAATGGCAATAACACTGGATTGCTATGCGCATACGACCATCAGGAAACGTGTCCTTCATTAACGTAAATCTGTAAGAAGACAAATCGGATGGGACTTCAAGCGGGAAGGCCGGAATTACAGGCCAATTAGACTATTTTTCAATTTCAGTTCTAGGCAGGGCAGCGATCCTGCTTTTAAGGTCTTGCAAGAAAGAGGTGGCTTTGCGGTGGTCGCCCATTTATTACACCTGCCAAACAAAAGATACCAGAAGGATGACCTGCGATGTACCAAACCGCTTCGCACCCTTCTTTCTCTGGGACCTGGCCCCCTTGGCCTACCTCCAGGTGACTTCTTCCCAATAGAGATGAACAAAGGTCTCAAACGGAGGGAAGTTGTTTGCATTCTGTGCTTTTGAGCGCACCCAGAGGTCAATCTCCATCCCGGCCGGATCGGTTTCGCCACCGGGCAAGGTGCGTGCGGTCGGATAACGGACCTCGTGGGTTTTGAGATCCCGAGACCGTTCCATCACCATGAAGTGCGCATCGTAGTCTTTGTAGAGCACCTGGTCATCCTCATACATCGTCGCGCTGCCCCAGCCACCCAAGTACAACCAAGTTTTCGGATAGAGCGAGTCACCGTTGTTCGAATCTCCATGTTCATAGATCCTGGTGGCAATCCCTCCGTCCTGGAACGGCGCCTTTTCCGCAAACCGATCAAAGACGATTCGGTACCGGTGCGAGCCCTCGATGAACTCTGCGACCACTTGCCCCGTATTGGTGCGCTCGTTCACCTCGATCTCGATCGTCCCCTTCACCTGGTTCAAATGCTTTCCCGCATAGTCGAGATGATCCCACGGCGTTGAGTCGCGCATACTGCCGACGAGCGTCGCCCGGTCACCCTTGAGGCGAAACTCGCCGCTGTACTGAGGATGCTCCGTTGCCTTGAATATCCTGGTCCCTTCCGTCCCTTTCGGGGTCCCAAATTGGCCCTCTTCAGCCTGGGCAGCACTCCCCCCAACTACGAAGATGGAGGCAGCGCACGCGAACACCCATGCAGCTATATGATTTGCCAGTTGCACCGCTCACCTCCTTTGGTGGACGAATAAATTTAACGCCTTTGCAGCCTTGCCGTAAAAACCTTTCTCTCTTTAGGCACCTACGAGAATGAGTAAACAGGATCTGACCTCGATCTTCACTCTGCCGGAGAATCAAGGTTACAAGGTCTGGCAGGGAAGAGACGAATCACATCATCACAACCAACGATGCCTGGACTTCGGCTCGCAGGCTCCGAGTCACAAATTGATGAAGAACTGCACCAGCAGGATGTGATTCATCTGATTGACTAGGCCGGAGCTCGCCTTATTTTGGGCCTGCATCTGATACCCGAAATCCATCGAGATCTGGTCCGTTACCTGGCGGTTCATGGCGGCCACGAATCGATTCTCGTCAAACCCTTCCTGCGGCCCGTTCCGCACGGAATTCACATTCACCAAGACTTCATTATAGAGCACGAATGCCCACTTGGGAGCCTCCGGCAGAGGAACATCAACTCGCACCAATGTGCGCGCCCGTACCCCCGTGCCGTCGGCTCCGCCGATCACCCGTTCTTCCAGCATGAACCGGCTGACCAGTTCGAACGAAGAGAACGCCCGACGATAGATCAGTTGCTGGATTGAATGATGTTCCTCGGCAAAATGCGGCCGATAGGTGCCGACCCAGGTGTACCCCTGCCAAATGGACCAGTAATCAGTCAGCTGATAGCCCAGCACCGGACGAACAACCAGCTGATTCAATTCCGAAACATGCTCGCCGAATCGCGGATGCACCTCCATATTTCCCAGAAATGAAGCAGGGAGTTGGACGGTGAGATACACAGGCGCCCAAAGCCGAACATCCTGGTCGAGTGTTGATTGGGCGTGAACGGAGCCTGCCGACAACCCACAGGCCAGCACACAGACCGACATCCATCCGCAGTGGGAATGCCAGCCCTTTGTATTGCGCCGTCTCATTCGATCACGCTTTTCCCCACTCAGGTCAGGTGAGAGGATCATGGGATCCGGCAGACAACGTACGTGATCAGACCCTTCTCATCACACCCGTAACTGACGCAGTGCTCCATAGAGAAGATACAGCCCCACACAGACCACAAAACAGGCAAAGGCTAATCGTAAATAGGGGCCTGATATTTGATTCGCCAGTACCGCGCCAAACCATCCGCCGACCAATACCGCCAGAGCAATAATGAGTGCGGCTTTCAGATCGACAAATCCATGGCGATAGTACTCAAGCACGGCCCCAAGACCGACGGGCAGCAACAGGACCGCCAGACTGGTTCCCGTGGCTTCGTGCTGTGTATAGCCCACCAGGTAGATCAACGCTGGAATCAGCAGCAAGCCTCCGCCAATGCCGAACAAGCCAGATACCAAACCGGTCGCCAGACCAATTCCGACCAACAGCAGGACGGCACCAGGACTCATGAGGGACCTCCTCGTGTGACGTTGACAGCAAGGGAGCTCTAGTCAGGAGACGTCTTCTCGCATCGACCTCTGCTCCAACACAGTCCCCGTTCAAGATCACTCACTTCCGCACAACCAACTGGAAGATCAGGGGATAGTGCAATGGGACAAGGAGAGGCTACGGCGACGATCAGTCCGCCATCGGATTGGGATCTCTGCGCAAGAGGGCCAGATACATGAGTGTGTCGGCGATGTCCTGATCCGTCATGGTGAGGTCCGGAAACATACCGGTGCCGGGATGCCCTTCCTTGATTGCGCGGGCCCGTTCCTTGTTCGTTTTGAGACGCAATGTGCCTGGATTTTTAAGATCAGGCGGTGGAGGATTCAGTCTTGCGATGAGTGCAGCCGTGTCGGCTTCCAGTCGAGGCGGACGGCTCAGATACCCATCAATTCCATGGCAGTAATAACAGGCCCCTTTCCCGTTGAAAATTTCCCGACCGCGTCCGACATTGCCCTTGAGCTTGTCGCTGGATGAGGAAGACTCGGCCCATGCGGTGTGGCCGACGATGGTGGTGTCCTGAAACCCCATCCATCCCACGACGAGAATGCCGAACACGGGTATCCAGCTTGGCTTGTTCATATGGTCTGTTCAGTCTATCTGGTCTATTCAGTCTGTCTGGTCTGTTTTGTTGATTTGGTCATTTGGTTTCTCCGAATCAACCAAGAAGCCGCACCAGAAAGACCAAAGAAACCAGACAGACCGGTCTTATCAACCCGTCAGTGCTGACCGCAGCAGGCGTTGTAGCGATCTTCCGGGATGGTGTCCATGTCTTGAAACACCTTGTCCCGTTCTGCCTGGTTGGTCACGTTATCGATGGAGGGATACAGCACCCGCTCCTCTTTCATATTGTGCGAGCTCAGCAGCGACAGCAACAACTGCTCTTCCTGGTCGCTGCCAGGATTATTCTCCGCCACCGCATCATGAATGGATTCGAGCAACTGCCCGATCTGGCGATGCTCTTGCCGCATCACAAAGGTCGGTCCGCCTTCCGACATTCCTGTTTTCTCTTCCCACAGTGGGAATAACAGATCTTCCTCCCACACGATATGCCGCTGAAGGCCGACCTTGAACGATTTGAACGCCTCCTTGGCTTTGGCAAAATCCGAGCGTTTCGTCGTTTGAAACGTCTTGAACAGCTCATCGAGCTTATTGTGATCGTCTTCATAGAATGCTGTGATCGTCTTCTGACCGCTCATGCCGTGTTGCCTCCTCTTGTCGTTCCACTTATCGTTCTATCAGGATGCTGAAAAAGTCCGCCGCGTTTTGAAAATTAAGGTTGAAGCTCAGGTTAAGCAACTGGGATCTTCGCTCAACCTTAACCTCGACCTCAGCCTCCTTGGTTTCGCGCACACTGACGCCCGCTTCTTTTACCACAATCGGCCGCCGAATTGCGTCAGGCTATCTGGCTCTCTCGCTGGACCTTTTCCCAATAGGCACTCACGCGCTGCTGAATGTGCGCAATGACCTCGCTCTGCACGGTCGGCTCAAACAGATGGCGAAAACGGCCCTGCAGCTTGAAATACTCATCCACCGGCTTGCGCTTCGGAACATACGTATGCACGACCTTTCCGTTGATCGCCTCCTTGAACGGCCAGAGACCGGTCTCGACCGCCAGCTTCGCGACTTCCGGAGTGTTGCCAGGGTCGTACAACCAACCGGTGGGGCAAGCGGACAAGGCCAGGAAGAGCTTCGGTCCGGTCAACGTGGCTGCGCGCGCGAACTTTCCCTCAAGATCCAACAGGTATCGCGGCGCAACAGTCGCAATATATGGGGGATTGTGCGCCGGCCGGCGCCGATCCCATCGTCGTATAGAGCCACGATCCCTTGAAGGGCGTACACGGATAGGCGGTCAGTATCGTAACGCACCCGGCGGCATTCACATAGACCACATCGTCACCCAACACCTTGGCGGCCAACCGCAATGACTCCAGGCCCCCGCACCCGGCACAGAGCGTTGTGCCCGGAACGACATGCTCTTCACGCGGAATCTATTTGATCTTTTTACAGGTCTCACGTTGCCACGTCATGGTGCGCCCTCATTCATCGTCATTCGTGGGCTGGATGGTCTTTCCAGAGATATGGCTCCTTGTACTCCTGCGATCGGTCTGTCCCGAGACGTCTCACGATCCGGCCAACTGCTGGATGTGCCGCACTTCCCGATGCTCGGTTTCTGTGTAGAGCAACACGGGGCCGACCCCCTTCTTGCGAACTCCGGCTTCCGCCATTTAATCGAAGCTTACTCGAAACTCGCCTCCGGAGAGATTCTTTCCTCCCAGCCCACCGACGAACGAACAGAGCGCACGAGGCCGCCTCGTCTCATGATAGAGACAAGCCGCAACCTCCTGAAACAGCACACCGCCCTGACCGCATCCACCGCCACTTTCCCTTGGCCGGCAAAGGCATCGCTCATAACGAACACCTCCTCGAACAATCTGTTGCGAGGGCGAAGGACAACCCCGTCTACGCGATAGTCGCCAGTGTGAATAGGGACAAAGGTCCCTCTATGCAATAAGGACAAATGCACCTATGATTCCGATGGTTCAATTCTTGAGCCTGTGCCACATGGATGATACTATCCAAACTGTTCTTAGCGTGAATGGTGCCAGAGACACCAGGCCGGTAGGTCAGAAGAGCGGCACTTGTTTTCTTGCGGTTCGCACCTACCCCCTGCACTCGACATCGCGTAATGAGCCAATCACGTGCCCTTCATTGCGGCTCAGGAGATCACGGAGCCTCGTCACATTCCTGCTGACGCAACAGACAGAAACGGCTGACGGCACGTTTCTCATCCTTGCTGCATAACATCCATGTCTGACAGAAGGCGCCCGACATCAGCCGCTCAATGCCTATCCATCCATAGACTGGCTGTTTCTCTGTCGTTGCTGGCCATGATCCTCATGCCATGGGGAGGCACATTTCTAGCCGAAGCGGGTTTTCAGGAAGATCCGGTAGACCACGATCCCCAAACGGTCTCTGCCCTCTCCCGCATGGATCTCGAAGAGTTGATGAAGGTGGAGATCGTCTCGCTTGCGAAGACCCCTCGCCCCCTTTCCGAATCGCCAGCCGCAGTGTTCGTCATCAGCCAGGAAGACATCCGGCGCTCCGGTGTCACCAGCATCCCGGAAGCCCTCCGCATGGCGCCCGGCATCAATGTGGCAAGGGTCGATTCGAATAAATGGGCGATCACCGCCCGTGGATTCAACGACCGCTATAGCTCCAAGCTGCTGGTCATGATCGACGGGCGCACCATCTACACCCCGTTTTTTGCCGGCGTGTACTGGGAACTGCAAGACTATGCACTGGAGGATATCGACCGGATTGAAGTCATCCGTGGACCAGGCGGCTCACTGTGGGGCGCCAACGCCGTCAACGGCGTCATCAACATCATCACGAAAAAATCGCACCAGACTCAAGGCGCGCTTGCCAGCCTCGCCGTCGGTTCCGAGGAAGCGGTCGGCACCGTCCGCTACGGAGGCAAGATCGGCGATGAGTTCCACTTCCGCGTCTTCGGCAAGGGCTTCAACCGGGACACCAACGCCGCCACCGGCGGGGCGCATGACGACTGGAGAGCCGGACGCCTCGGCATGCGGGCCGACTGGCAGATCAGCCCTTCCGATACGCTGACATTTCACGGCGGTTACTCGGACGGACAGGCGGGCGACCGCGTAACCATTCCGCGATTGGGTATTCCGTTTGGAACACAGACCGTGAATGAGGACAACTACTTGTCCAGCCACAATATGCTGGCCAACTGGAGCCATGCATTCAGCCACGGCTCCACCACGCAACTTCGCTTCTATTACGATCAGTATCGCCGCGACTCTCTGGCCATCGGCGAACGCATCACGACCTACGATGTGGATTTCCAGCACCATCTGCCTCTTCCCTACGGCCATACTGTCGTCTGGGGCCTGGGATACCGGCTGATGACCGATCAGTTCAGAACCAGCGACGCCATCACCATGGCCAGGCCTGAACGCAATATTCCCCTCTACAGTGCGTTTATTCAAGATGAAATCAGTCTGATCCCCAAGCGACTGTTTCTGACGATGGGATCCAAGTTTCTGCACAACGTATTTACGGGATTCGAGGTGCAACCCAGCGGACGGCTCCTCTGGAGGGCCACAGACGACCATTCGCTCTGGCTCTCCGTCTCGCACGCCGTGAGAACGCCGGATCGGTTTCGCGAAGACGCCACCATCAATGTCGCCGGCGGACCGATTCCAGGCGGAGGACCGATTTCCATTCTGAACAATACGCAACTCCGCTCAGAACGTGTGATTGCCTATGAACTCGGATACCGGGGACAATTTACGCCGCAGCTCGCGATCGATCTGGCAACTTTTTATAATAACTACGACCGGCTCATCTACTCCCGCCGTGCTTCGCTCTTATCAACGCAACATGCCAATACGGCCGAAGGGCATACGGCAGGTGTTGAGGTAGCAGCCGAATGGCAGCCGATCACATGGTGGACCCTGCGACCGGCCTTCACCTATCAACATACCCACATCTCCGGACCATCCATCGGCACTCAGCCCTTCGCGAACCGGGAAGGAACCAGCCCAAATCACCAACTGTCGCTCCAATCCCGATTGACCTGGGAACAGTGGGAATTCGACGCCTGGTACCGCTATGTCGAGCGGCTGCCGACGCGGAATGTGCCGGGATACCATACGTTGGATGTTCGGATCGGCTGGCACCTCTCACGATCGCTGTCGATCGACGCGATCGGGCAGAATCTCTTGGACAAAACCCACACGGAGTTTCGGACCACGAGCGGCGGAACCCAACCCACCGATGTGCAGCGGGCAGGACTGGTACGACTGACGTGGCGCTATTAACCAACAGCACGAACTCCGCCCCGAAGAGACCGGCCCAGCGTCACGACGCAAGCCGATCCGTCCCCCCGACATGCCGGGGGGCGCGTCGGTCTCTGCGCATGATAGGGTGCATCACCCTCTGCATACTGTGGATGTCCGCACCGGGTTGGGCCCAACTGTCCGGCGAATCCGTACTCAAAGCGGCCTTTCTGTATCACTTCGCCAAATTTGTCGAGTGGCCTGAAGAGGCGCTGCCCCGCGAGTCTGACCCCTTCACCATCTGCGTGATCGGTGAACCGCGCATGGCTGAGGCGGCCAGCCAATTCGTCAAGGATAAGCAGATACACGGCCGGACGGTCGTGGCACGCGCGGCAACCTCAGTAACGGATATCGAGGGCTGCCATCTGCTGTTTGTCGATGCAACGGTACGGCAGATGGAGAAACTGAGGGCGATTAGTGATTCGACATCCCCCGTGTTGACCGTCGGCGAGTCCGATCGATTTCTCTCTCACGGCGGCATGATCAAATTGTTCGTCGAAGACGGGAAACTGCGTTTCGCCATCAGCCCCCAAGCCGCCGAACGCGCACAGCTTAAGATCAGTTCGAAACTGCTCGCGCTCGGGAAGATTACAGGCAGACCATGATTGACGAGGGCACGACGTGAACCGACTCCTGCGTCATTCGACGCTCAAACAGAAATTGATCGGGATCACGATGCTCGCCTGCGGGTCCGCACTATTACTCATGGTAGTCGCATTCCTCGTCTATGATTTCACCACCTCTCGGAAGGAATTGGTCGACAATCTGCTCACTCGCGTGAAGATGCAGGAAATCCACAATGCCGCGCCTCTCGCCTTCAAGGATAGTGACACTGCACAAGAGAATCTCACCGCATTGGGCGCCGACACCCATATTCTTGCGGCGGTCCTGTACGATAAGGACGGGCGGGAATTCGCCGATTACCGGAGGGCCCCCGACATCTCACTGCCGCCTCATCTCCAGGATCATCCGGAAGTGCAGTTTACAGACGACTACCTGGAGGTCGCTCGGACGATCACGCTGGAACGCGACATCATCGGCCATATCGTCGTACGAATCGACCTTGCCGCGCAACAACGACGGCTCCAGTGGCTCCTCCTCATTTCAGCGGCAGTGCTGGCCATGTCGTTGGCCGTGGCCTATCTGATCGCCACACGCATGCACAAAACGATTACCGGGCCGGTTACGGAACTTACCCATGCCGCCCACCGCGTCTCGCGATTGAAGGATTATGACGTTCACGTCGCGAAGTGGGACAACGATGAGATCGGACAGTTGTCAGACGGATTCAGCGACATGCTCGCCCAAATCCGTGAACGGGACCGCCAACTGATACAGACCGTCGACCAGCTACGCCATGAAATCTTGGAACGCAAGGACGCGGAACAGACCCTGGAAGCCACGACGAGAAAGATGGAAGCGCTGATCCGCACATCGCCGCTGGCCATTATCTCGCTGGATCGTAGCGGAGAACGCATCCTCACATGGGGCGGAGCGGCGGAGCAGATCTTCGGTTGGAGCGAAAAGGATGTCCTTGGTCAGCCGCTGCCCATCGTTCCGGAATCCGACCGGGAACAGTCGCTTAATATTTGGCGTACCGCCAATCGCGAAGATCGTATCGAGGGAGTCGAGCTTCGCCGACTGCGGAAAGACGGCTCATTAGTCGAAGTGATGATGTGGGTCACGGCACTCCGCGACAGCGACAGTCAACCGATAGAATCCGTCGCGTTTGTGGCCGACATTACCGAGCGCAAACGGGCCGAGGCGGCACTGCACGCCTCACAGGACCAGATCCGGCAAATGCAGAAAATGGAAGCGCTCGGCCAATTGGCCGGAGGAATCGCCCACGACTTCAACAACCTCCTCACCGCCATTCTTGGCAACGCCGATCTCGCGACGACGAAACTCGCCGGGAATGACCCCGCTCGAACGAACCTCTCGCGAATCCAGGAAGCGGGGCGACGCGCTTCTTCCCTAGTACAGCAAATCCTTGCCTTTACCAGGCAACAGGATGTTGTCCGCACCGTTCAGCCCATCACCCCAATCGTAGAGGAAGCCCTCACGCTCTTGCGTGCGACGCTGCCTGCGGGTATCAATTTGAACCATAGGATTGTTCCGGACACGCCGCCGGCCTTGATCAATGCGACGCAGATCCATCAAATCCTGATGAATCTCTGCACCAATTCTTGGCATGCCATAGGCGATGATCCCGGCGAGATCACCGTCGAGTTGAAACCTGTGACGTTGACGGAACCATTGCATAGCCTCCAGACCACGCTGCCACCCGGCCGTTATGCATGCGTATCTGTCCGAGACACCGGTTGCGGCATGACGCAAGATACGCTGGAACGCATCTTCGATCCCTTCTTCACGACAAAACAGCAGGGCCACGGAACCGGCCTCGGCTTGAGCGTGGTTCACGGCATCATGCAACAGCATAACGGCGCCATCATGGTCGAGAGTGCACCCGGTAGAGGAACAACCTTTGTCCTGTACTTTCCGGCAACAACCGCTGCCTCTGACTCCATCGGGGAAGAGGACCTTGTCGCCCCCCCTCACCGAGTGGAATCACCTGGCGCTTGTCATCTACTCTATGTCGATGATGAAGAAATGCTGGTGGAATTGGTCAAAGCCAGGTTTCAGCCACTGGGGTACCGCGTGACCGGCTCCACGAATCCCCAGGAGGCGGTGGAAGCCGTCCGCGCGGACCCGGACAGCTTCGACGTCGTGGTCACGGACTACAACATGCCGGAGATGTCAGGTTTGGAAGTGGCCCGACGTGTCTCATCCATTCGACAAACCTTACCCGTGTTATTGGTCTCCGGATACCTGACTCCGGAAAACCACGCCGCTGCCCTTGCCGCACACGTGAAAGACATCGTATACAAACCCACGATGCTGCGGGAATTGGAGCCGGCCATCAGCCGCTTGCTGCTCGAATCTAATCACAGTTAGCCCTCACCTTGCGACGTCCTTCTCTCGCACCAGGGATTCCCCGCTTTCGTGCGATAGACATCGGCCTCGGCGAGGAAATGACGAGAGCGCGAGCGGTCAACGGCAAAATCTTGGATTAATGCTGGTGCTGCCCGCCTCCTCCATGCTCACCGGCGCCTTGTCCATGTCCGCCCCCACCCATCATCCCACCATGGCCCGCCCCACCTCCGTGTCCTCCCCCGTGCCCACCCTCACTCTTCATATGTTCGAGATGAGCGCGATCCTTCTCCCGTTGCTCCGCCGTCAAGAGCGCCATGGCCTCGCGTTTGCCCTTGACCTCCGCGATCAAATGGGCGCCTTCCGACTTTTTCAATTGATCGACCTTCGCCTGGATGGCGGAAAGATCGGCCTGTTCCTCTTCCAGCAGCGCATGCAGTTCGAGTTGTGCAATGGAAATCTCGGCATCCAGCCTCACATCAGTTCGCTTGAGATCGAGCTGCATGGCTTTGAGCTTGGCGATTTGCTCCGGCGTCAGGCCGATCTCCTTGGCATGTTTTAAAAGATGCTTCACATACTGCGCACCATGATCGTCCTGCGTGCCCTGTTCATGGCCGCCTTTCGCGTGACCATGCATCATGTGCATGTCACAGGCCTCAGTTTGACCCGCAAACGACCATGTCCCTAGCGCGCAGACCGCCGCGATAACACCAATCATCGATCGCTTTCTGACCATGACAACCGCCTCCTTTCAGACGATATAGATTGTCCTTCACACACCAATCCCTCTATCAGAGTCAGGATAGGTAAATGCGATTCTGATGCCGCCGTGCAGGAACATCAGGCAACGTCTATGGAAACAAGACCTTACGATTGTCAGAGCGGTTCAAGTCGATATCGATGTGGTGCGGGAATACTCAGATCGTTCTGATGGTGTGGGGAGAAATGCTACTCTGACTCCTCTATCTCGCCTCTTCGTCCACGATGATCCGTACCACCCATCTTGCCTTCTTGCCCCATCATGGATCCCATGCCTTTTCTATGACCCATCCCTCGCTGTCCATGCCCTCCCGCAAAGGTGCGTGCATACCGGATCACGCTCCAGATCTCCTCGTCGGACAGGACCGGTCCGAATCCGGCCATGGCTGTGCCGGGCGACCCATGTTTGATCACCCAGAAGATTTCACCCTCCGTGCGATGGCGCCAGAATCCATGATGCCGCAAATTGCGGGGCGAGGGATTCAACTGGGCTGCCGCAGGCCCATTCCCGCTACCGTCTGTTCCGTGGCAATTGAAGCAGGCGCCTTTGCCCTCATAGATCACCTTGCCTTTTGCGACAATTTCCGGAGAGTCCGGCAAGGGACCCTTAAGGGCGCGGGCTTCTGCCAGCTTGTCGGCAGGAACCAATGGCTGCATCATGTGCCGTTCCGCAGCCACGGCAGAGCCGACCATCACCATGGTTGCCATGAACAATCCCCATACGGTTACCCTCATCGTCATGCTCCTTGTTCATTCTTGCGTTGCGAACGACCGCACATATCGCAGCACCTGCCATGCTTCGTCTTCGGTCAGAATGAGCGGAATAAACGGCACCATCGCCGTGCCCTTGCTACCGTTTTTCAAAATCCAGAACAATTCCCCGTCCGTCCGCGCGGCTTGCCACTCCTTGTCGGTAAAGTTTCGTGGCAAGGGGCCTTTCAGCGTGCCGGGCTCGATGTCGCTGCCCAATCCTTTGCCGTCCTTCCCATGACAGGTCACACAGAACGCTTTCCCATGGAAGAGCGCTCGCCCCTTCTTGATCGTGTCTGCCGTTGCAGAAAACGGATTTGTCCATGTTCTGACTTCCTCGATTTGATCGATCGGCACACGTGGTTTGAGTACGGCTTCATCTGCGCCGACAGTCGGAATATCCATGAGAACGGTCGCGGCGACGACCGCGAAGACGACTACATGCGGACCCATCAGTCTCCCTCGCAATCGGCAACGTCTTTGAGGCTCCCGTCCATGAACAGCATCCGGCCTCGTCCCCGGCAGACAAGGTCGGCTCCGTTCTCTGATTCTACTTGTCAGAATATCCGGTGAATTTATGTCCGAGGGATTGCGGGAAACTGACTGTACCATCGGGGAATTCTTGCCCATGTTGCCACAGATGATAAATCACGCCGTCTGTCCCTGCCGCAGCTTCGGCCATCTTTGCGGCTT
>Ga0224511_10002274_pt1 | contig 12779 bp, 9 predicted proteins | sample SF_May12_sed_USG_2_FD_169988 | JGI IMG/M metagenome (GOLD analysis project Ga0224511, IMG submission 169988) | Sediment microbial communities from San Francisco Bay, California, United States - SF_May12_sed_USGS_8_1 | ecosystem: Environmental > Aquatic > Marine > Sediment | place: USA... | reverse complement strand
CCTAGACACACTCTTTCTCCTTGACTCGCCCCTTATTGACGCTCGCCAAATTCACCAGCAGTAAGCCTCCTGTCCACCTTGCCCCGCTCGACCTGGAACCCTTGATTCAGGAAATCGTGGATGAACTCACACTCTTGGCGGATGATCGACGTATTGTCTTGTCATTCGAAGCCCAACCGGTTCCGCCGGTACTCGGCGATGCACAATGGCTGAAACAGGCGCTGATTAATCTGCTCGACAATGCACTCCGGTATACCCCGTCCGGTGGTGCCGTCACCGTCCGTTTGCATGCGGTCGGCCAAGAAGTGGCCATGGCCGTCGAGGATACCGGCCATGGAATCGAGCCTGAACATATTCCCCATCTCTTTGAACGGTTCTACCGGACCGATTGGGCGCGGGCCAAAGATGCCGCCGGCACAGGACTGGGACTGCCCATTGTGAAGGAAATCGCGGAAGCACATGGAGGAACAATTTCCGTCACCAGCCAAGTCGGTAAGGGTTCGGTCTTTACGCTGCGGTTGCCCAGCCTGATTCGCCAGATACTTCCTTCCCAAAGCACCTTGTAACCATCGGAAGTGTAAAGTGCTTTTCAGCATCGTATGCGCACTCCATCCTGACACCTACGCCGCTCGTGTCTAAAAGAGTCGTCTCACTAATCTTGAGGACGCCGACCAGTAGGCCATGAATATGAAGATTTCTTCATGATTCCATCATGAACCCTTCATAGAACAGCTGTATTGTGGGCACAGCTGTAAATGGGAGGGAGGTGAAAAATGATGATGGCATTGATCTTGGGAGTGCTCGCCGTGAGTGCGATTTTCGGAGTCATGTACAAGGCGTTGCGTGTTGGCCGCGAGTAGGGGAGCGCGTTAGCAATAAAAGGCACCGGTTGCGCGAGCCGCAGATGATCTGGAACGCGGCGCGCCATCTTGGTCCTTCTCCATGTTCGTGAAAACCCACATCTCTATCGACCACAACAGACACATCGTCCGGGTGCTGTGCGCCGTCTCTGAGTAGGATCTTTCGGGATCGAGATCAGGCCGGCGCACAAGACATCGTCTGCCGGAAGCACGCTCCGATTACGTCGGCCTACTTCCTTTCTTTGATCGCCCGTTCCACCTCGCGGCCGGCTTCGCGGGCCTTGATGGATTCCCGGCGGTCATACTGCTTCTTGCCCTTGGCGAGTCCCAGCTCGACTTTGGCCTTGCCCCGCTCGGAGAAATAGATCCTGAGCGGAACGAGGGTGAGGCCCTTCTGTTGCGTCTTGCCGAGCAGCTTATTGATCTCCTTTTTATGGAGCAGTAACTTTCGGACCCTGAGGGGATCGTGGTTCATCAGATTGCCATGGCTATAGGGGCTGATATGGCAGTGGTAGAGAAACACTTCTCCGTCTTTGACGCTTGCATAGCTGTCTTGCAGGTTGGCCCGCCCGTCGCGTAGCGATTTCACTTCGGTGCCCGTTAACACAATGCCGGCCTCGAACTTTTCCTCGATGAAATAGTCGTGGTAGGCTCTGCGGTTGGTCGCGGCCGGTTTTTCTTTGTGCTCCTTGGCGGCGCGTGTCATCGATACACCTTTGACCTATGAGGCCTGACCGAATCGTTGCCTGTCATATCCCTGCTCAAACTGTCACACTTTCCGGCCGGCTTTTGCTATGATCCTGCCATGGCCAAAATCGGTTCCCTCGTCTCATGCAGCGCGATTCTCTCCGGCCTCGCCAAACGGCTTGGCCTCGAATCCAGGCTCCTTGAATTCCGTTTACAACACCAGTGGTCCGACATCATCGGGGAACCCATCGCATCACAAACCTGGCCCACCCATATTCGTTTCAAAAAGCTGTATCTGACCGTTCGCAACTCCGTATGGCTTCAACAGCTGACGTTCTTGAAACCGACGCTCCTCGCGAAACTGCATGACGCCGGCGGAACCGTGCTGGTCGAGGATATCGTGTTTCGCGTGGGAGAAATTCCTGCATCGACAAACGCCTCTCCCTCCGTCGTTTCGGCTGACGACACCCGCCCAGAATCAGAAACGGACCTTGAGATGGATCCTCATACCGCCGGTATTCAGGACCCTGATCTCCGCAGGCAATTCACATCGGCGATATCGAAATACCCTGCTCTTCGGCCTCTTCCTCAACCGGCAAAGGATCCGTCACACGGCCGTTGAACAGGAGGCGCGTCCCTTCGAGTATTATCCCGCTCTTTGAAACCGCACCAAGGCCCCCGTCTTCTTCATCATCGCGCAATCGATAGAACCCGCGTACCGACCGTTCAAACTCTTTGACGAAGGCCGCGTCGCCGGCCGCATACTTGGCCAACTGTTCCGGCTCCGTCCACCCATTGTCGTCGAACACAAGGATGAGGATGTGTCGATACCGGCCGGCCGGTTCACCCGGTGTCGTAGGGTAGATCTTCATCGGCCCGAAATCGCGTGTCTTGTGGCCTACCTTCCGAAACCGCTTCAGCAGCTTTTCGATTTGTTCATCGGTGGTGTCATGAGGCACGTTCGCCGCCACGAGATATCCGTTCTGGGCTCCGATCGTATAGGGCGGAATCGACCGATCAGGACGGCTGAGATACATGCCTCCCCAGATCAGGGCAAAGGATCCGATGAAGACCGCCAGTGCGAATTTGACGACGATGTCCAGCGGTTGTTTTGTCTTCGGACCAGAAGGAGACATGGGAGAAGACATCTGCTCATGCATGGAAGAATGTGGGCGATCCGAAATCTCTCTTAGCAGAATGCTGAAAAAGTCCGCCTGCGTCATGAAGGTCACGGTTGAGCGAGTCACATTTTCTCTCAGCCTTCACCTCGACCTCAGCCTATGTGGCTTCGCTCGCTACGGCCTTGCCGGACTTCCTGTAGGCTAGGCCTCGGGGGCCTCCTCCGGAGCAGAGTCCTCCCTATCGCTCGGTTCGGCCAGCCTGGCCACCGCCACTACACGATCCTCCTCTCCGTCGAGATCAAGGATGCGAACACCTTGGGTATTGCGGCCGATCTCTCGGAGATCGCCGACTTTTAAGCGGAGGACTTTGCCTTGCGCCGCCATGAGCATGATTTCGTCGCTGTCCCGGACTTGCAGGAATCCAACCGCGGGGCCGTTTCTCTCCGTGGTCTTGACGCTGATGATGCCTTTGCCGCCGCGCCCCTGTATTCGATATTCGCCGACCGGGGTGCGCTTGCCATACCCACCTTCGGTGACGGTGAGAATCGAGGTCGTAGAGTCCGGCGTGATCGTTTCCATCCCGATCACTTCGTTCCCTTCTTCCAAGGTAATGCCTTTGACGCCGTGGGCGGTGCGGCCCATTGACCTCGCTTCTTCTTCTTTAAATCGAATGGTGATCCCTTGTTTCGTGCCGAGAAGGATTTCACGCCGACCGTCGGTCAACTGCACACCGATGAGTTTATCGCCGGCCTCAAGCCCCAATGCAATAATGCCGCCTTGACGGGGATTGCTGTATGCAGCCAGTTCGGTCTTCTTCACCAGTCCGCGCTTCGTCGCCATCACCACGAACTGATCTGTACGAAACTCCTTCACCGCCAAGGTCGCCGTCACCTTTTCGTGCCCGGCCAACGCTAACAGATTCACCAACGCTTTGCCCTTGGCCGCGCGGCTCGACTCCGGAATTTCATGCACCTTCAGCCAATAGACCTTGCCTGCATCCGTGAAGAACAACAGTGTCTGATGCGTGGTCGCTGTAATCAGCGTCTCGACGAAATCTTCGTCTTTGATGCCCATGCCGATCTTGCCTTTGCCGCCGCGCCGCTGCGCACGGTACAGCGAGGCCGCATTGCGCTTGATGTAGCCGGCGTGCGAAATCGTAACGACGACTTCTTCTTCCGCAATCAGATCTTCGAGGCTGATTTCCCCTTCTTCTTTCACGATCTGCGTCCGACGCTCGTCTCTGTACGCTTCGCGGATTTGGGATAACTCGTCCTTGATGATCGTCCGCACGAGGGCTTCGCTGGCGAGGATGGATTTCAGATATTCGATCTGCTTCAGGACTTCCTGGTACTCCTCGACCAGCTTGGTTCGTTCCAGCTGCGTCAAGCGCTGGAGCCGCATGTCCAAGATCGCCTGCGCTTGGATCTCCGTCAGACCGAATTGTCGCATCAAGCCGGTACGGGCTTCGTCGGGCGACTGCGACCGGCGAATGAGGGCAATGACCGCGTCGAGATTGTCCAGGGCGATCTTAAGTCCCTCGAGGATGTGCGCCCGTTCCTCCGCTTTTCTCAACTCGAAGGCCGTCCGGCGCACGACGACTTCCCGTCGGTGATCGAGGAAGTACCGCAAGATTTGCTTCAGATTGAGGACTTCCGGACGATTGTTGACCAACGCGAGCATGATGACGCCGAACGTCGATTCCAGCTGGGTGTTCTTGTAGAGATTGTTCAACACGACCAGAGGAATTTCGTTGCGTTTCAGCTCGATGACGACGCGGACACCCTCACGGTCGGACGATTCGTCGCGCAGATCGGCGATGCCTTTGAGACGGTCGTCTTGAACCAGTTCCGCGATCTTTTCGATCAGCTTGGCCTTGTTGACCTGGTAGGGAATCTCCGTCACGATCAACCGATCCCGCTCCGTGCGGGGATCGGTTTCGACCACGACTTTGGCCCGTATTTTGATCAGGCCTCGTCCTGTCTCATAAGCCTCTTTGATTCCGCCTAAGCCGTAGATGAAACCGGCGGTTGGAAAATCAGGACCAGGAATTTTGGCCATCAACTGCGCAATGGTGGTATCCGGATTCTCCAACAGCAACAGAAGCCCGTCGATCACTTCGCCGATATTGTGCGTCGGGATGTTGGTGGCGTAGCCAACCGCGATACCTCCCGCGCCGTTGATCAAGAGGTTGGGGACTTTTGTCGGAAGGACCAGCGGTTCCTGACGCGAATCGTCGTAGTTGGGACCGAAGTCCACCGTGTCCTTATCGATGTCTGCCAGCATTTCTTCGGCCAGCTTGGTCATGCGGGCTTCCGTATACCGCATGGCCGCCGCCGAATCGCCGTCCATCGACCCGTAGTTTCCTTGGCCGTCCACCAGCGGATAGCGCATGTTGAAGTCTTGCGCCATACGAACCAGTGTGTCGTAAATCGCCGTGTCGCCGTGGGGATGGTAATTCCCCATGATCTCTCCGACGATCTTGGCCGACTTACGATATGCCCGATTGGAGGCCAGCCCCATCTCGTTCATCCCGAACAGGATCCGCCGGTGGACCGGCTTGAGGCCGTCACGGACGTCAGGCAATGCCCGTCCCACAATGACGCTCATGGCGTAATCCAAGTAGGACGACTTCATCTCGTCTTCGATAGCGATATAACCTAAGCGTTCATCAGGGGGCATTCCGAACTCCTCGTTGACCGTCAATGGTCGGACGTCGATCGTGGAAACTCAGCTATTCCTTCTCTCTCGATCGACGCATGACGTCTGTTAGACGTCGAGATTCCTCACTTCCAGTGCGTGCGTCTGGATGAAATTGCGCCGCGGCTCAACCTCATCGCCCATCAAGATGGTAAAAATCTCGTCGACCCCGGGCACGTCTTCCAGTTGCACCTTTAACAGCGTGCGCTTCTCCGGATCCATGGTGGTCTCCCATAATTGAGACGGATTCATTTCGCCGAGGCCTTTATACCGTTGAATACTGAGCCCTTGTTTGCCGAGATCGAGGATGGTCCTGACTGCTTCGGCCGTCGAGAGCAGCTGCCGATCCTCATCCTTGGTCTTGAGCTTGTAGGGAGGATATCCGATCCCGATCACCGAAGGCGCAAGCTTCTGAAGTTCGCGGAAATCGGCGGAGCCGACCAACTCGTGCGTGATCTCCACATGGTGCAGCACCCCGTTCGCGTGGAGGCGGCAAGAAATCTTATTTGACTGATGCTCTTCGTCGGGAAGAATCTCGATGGCGGGCTCCAGCTTCGGCCACAGCAGCACGAACGTCCGCTTGACGTTCTCCACCACTCTCGACAACGCTTGCCGATCCCTGAGCATGTCGCGATCGAGTCCCGGCACATCGACGAAGGTGCGCAGCATCGCCGCCTCATGCGGTTTCTTGTTGAGCCTGGCGAGCAGCGTTTCGAACGCGATCATCTTCTTCAGAATGGGCAGCAGCCTCCGCCCGGTGACATAGTCCTGCGCGCCTTCGGTATAGAGCTGCACGTCTTCGACGGCAAGGTCGGCCAGATGGTCGTTGAGGGCCCCTTCATCCTTGAGATACCGTTCGGCTTTGCCTTTTTTCACTTTGAAGAGCGGGGGCTGCGCGATATAGATGTATCCGCGCTCGATCAGTTCCGGCATCTGTCTGAAAAAGAACGTGAGCAGCAAGGTGCGGATGTGGCTGCCGTCCACATCGGCGTCGGTCATGAGAATAATTTTGTGGTAGCGCGCTTTGGCGATATCAAACGTGTCCTTTTCGACCTTATCGCTTTCTTCCCGTTTGCGACCGATACCGGTCCCTAATGCCATGATGAGCGTCCGGATCTCGTCGCTCGTCAGCATTTTGTCGAATCGCGCCTTCTCGACGTTGAGAATCTTGCCTTTCAGGGGAAGAATGGCCTGAAATTTTCGATCCCGTCCTTGCTTCGCCGATCCACCGGCCGAATCTCCCTCGACGATATACAGCTCACTGAACGCCGGGTCCTTCTCCGAACAATCGGCCAGCTTGCCGGGCAAGGATCCGCCGTCAAGAGCGCTCTTCCGACGGATCAGATCTTTCGCTTTACGGGCCGCTTCCCTGGCGCGGGCCGCATCAATCGCTTTCCCGATGATTTTCCGCGCGACCGGAGGATGCTCTTCAAAGTACGCGCCGAGTTTTTCGTTGACCGCGGTCTCGACGACGCCTTTGACTTCGCTGTTGCCGAGCTTGGCTTTCGTCTGGCCTTCGAATTGGGGATTTCTGACCTTGACGCTCACGACGGCGGTCAGTCCTTCGCGCACATCGTCGCCGGTCAGCGACTCCGTCTCTTTTTTCAGGAGACCGTTGGCGTTTGCGTAGGTATTGATCGTCCGGGTCAGTGCGGCCTTGAATCCCACGAGATGGGTGCCGCCCTCCTTGGTATTGATATTGTTGGCAAAGGAAAAGAGGTTCTCCGCATACCCGTCGTTGTACTGGAGCGCGACTTCCAGGATCATCTCCGGCTTCTCGACGGTGACGTAAATCGGTTTGTGCAGCGGCGTCTTCGCCTCGTTCAGATGGTCGACGAAAGACACAATGCCGCCCTTGTAGAAGAATGCTTGTTCCTTGGCCGGCTCCTTCCGCTCGTCTTTCAGCGTAATCGAAAGACCTTTGTTCAAAAAGGCAAGCTCTCGTAACCGCTGAGCTAGGACATCGAAGCTGAATTCCAGCGTTTCAAAAATCTGTCCGTCCGGCTTGAATCGGACCTTGGTCCCGCGGCGCTTCGTGACACCGGTGTTCTTGAGGGGCGCATCGGGTTTACCCCGTTCATACCGCTGTTCAAAGACCTGTCCGTCCTGCCAAATTTCCAATTCGAGCCATTCCGACAGGGCGTTGACGACTGAAATGCCCACGCCGTGAAGGCCGCCCGACACCGTATACGCGCCTTGCTCGAATTTGCCGCCTGCGTGCAAGACGGTCAACGCCACTTCGGCGGCGGACTTCTGTTGTGTGGAGTGCATGCCGGTCGGAATGCCTCGCCCGTTGTCGATGACGGTCACGCTCCCGTCGATATGGATCGTGACCTCGATCGCCTCGCCGAATCCGGCCATATGTTCATCGACGCTGTTGTCCACGACCTCGTACACGAGGTGATGGAGTCCGTCGATGCCCGTGCTGCCGATATACATCGCCGGCCTTTTTCGGACCGCGTCGAGACCCTCGAGGACCTTGATTTGATCGGCACTGTAACTGTCGGACTTGGGCTTAACGGACATATCGTTGTCGGCCATGCGTCTCCTGGTGTCACACTCGCGTCACGGGTTCATCCGATTGTGGTCCGTCTGGCAGCGAAATCTTGCGAAGCGCGATTCTCATTGCGCATCAAGGGACCGGTCTTCGACGATGGACGCATTCAAATTTTGATCGGCATTACGACGCATTTGAATCCAGGACTCTCGGATTCCTGGATCAAACAGGGGCTCAGCGGCGTGTCCATTTGCATCGATACGCTGTCCCCATCCATCACACTGAACACGTCCAAGAGATAGCGGGCATTGAATCCTGAACTGAGTGCTTCCCCTTCGTAGGAAGCGGGAATTTCCTCGGCAGCTTCGCCATAATCGGGACTGCTGGAAAACAACGTCATTGCTCCGGGTGAGAATGATACCTTCACGGCGCTTGCCTTTTCCTTGGAGAGCACCGACACACGTCGTAACGCGCTTTCGAGTTCTTGTCGGTTCACGCTGATCCGTTTGCCGCCTTCCTTGGGAATGACTTGTTGATAGTTGGGATAGTTGCCTTCCATCAGGCGTGATGTCAGCAAGAGACCGCTCTTCCGGAAGATCATCAGGTTCTTGGCAAACCCAATAAGTGGTTCACTGTCCCCCCTTTCTTCCAGGAGACGCCGCATTTCCTGCGCGGCTTTCTTGGGAATAATCGCTTTGATTTCCTGGGGGCCTCCTTTAAGATCGGCTTTCCCGACTTCCTGCTCTGCGACGGCCAAGCGGTGACCGTCGGTGCCCACCAGACGAAGGGCGGTTTTTTTGTCGGTATTGACGAGTGTCACCAGCAAACCGTTCAGGATGTACCGGGCATCGTTATCGCCGGCGGCAAACAAGGTCTTCCGGATAAGCTCCAACAGGCCGTCTCCCGACAAGGGCGTCAATCCTTCCCGTTCGATGGCGGGCAGTGCGGGATAATCTGCGCTCGGGAGCCCCACGATTTTGAACTGGCTTTTTCCCGCTTGAATGGTGGTCCAGTTGTTGTCACCGGCCGAGAGTTCGATCTCTCCCGGTGGCAGTTCCTTGATGATCTCAAAGAGTTTCCGCGCGGAAATCGTGACGCCTCCGGACTCCAGCACGGTCGCCTTGTAGAGACCACGCATGCCGATTTCAAGATCGGTTGCAACGATCTCGGCCCCTTCCTGCTTTGCTTCCAGGAGAATGTTCGACAGAATGGGCATGGTGTTCCGCTTCTCGACAACACCTTGTACACGTTGAAGCCCCGTCAGCAATTCGTCCTTCGTTATGCGTATTTTCATTGTGTCGTCCCCCAAAAGGCTCTTTAGCTCCGCAGTATTTGTTCTTTCAACGCTTCGATCGTCGTGTGCAACGCCGCGTCGCCTTCTTTGGCCTTTGCCACCTGCCTGCATGCATGAATGATCGTCGTGTGATCTTTGCCTCCAAATTGACGGCCGATTTCCGGGTAGGAGGCGTCGGTTAACTCCCGGCACAAATACATCGCGATCTGCCGCGGGTGAACCAGCGTCTTACTCCGTCGGCGCGACTTCAGTTCGGCCAGTTTCACATGGAACTGTGTACAGACCGCTTCTTGAATGTCCTCCATCGCGACAATCTTTTTCTTGTCTCCGATCAAGTCGCGGAGGACGGTCTTCGCCATCTCGAGCGTAATCGCTTGGCCGGTTAACGAGGCATAGGCTCCCAACCGGACGAGGCTGCCCTCCAGTTCACGGATATTGCTCTTCATGGTGTTGGCGAGAAACTGAATGACATCCTCCGGAAGTGTGATGCCCTCATCCTCCGATTTTTTTCGGAGAATCGCGATCCGTGTTTCGACATCTGGAGGTTGTAAGTCCGCGATCAGTCCCCATTCAAATCGAGACCGTAACCGTTCTTCTATTCCGGGCATGTCCTTGGGAAATCGGTCGCTTGAGAGGACAATTTGTTTATGTCCCTCGTATAACGCGTTAAAGGTATGGAAAAACTCCTCCTGTGTCCGCTCTTTGCCGACAAGAAATTGAATATCGTCGATCATGAGCATGTCGATATGCCGGTATCGTTTTCTGAGATCAATCATTTTGTCGTATCGTATGGAATTGATGACCTCGTTGGTAAATTGCTCGGTGGTTAAGTAGGCGATGCGAAGGTCCGTTTTCTCGGCAACATGATTTCCAATGGCGTTCAACAGGTGCGTTTTCCCCAATCCCACCCCTCCATAGATAAACAGAGGATTGTAGGTCTTTCCCGGCTGCTCCGCCACCGCCATACAAGCCGCATGAGCGAACTGATTCCCTGCGCCCACGACGAAATTTTTGAAGGTATATTTGGGATTGAGTTGAATCCCTCGCCGAGCTTTCGTTTGCTCGACAGCCCGTATGACCGTAGCCCCTATCTGATTCTCACGAGAAGTCAAAGAAGAAGGGCTTTGTACCACCACGAACATGACGGATACGTCTCCTCCGCCCCTCGCGGTCGACACAGCTTCCGCCAGCAACGGCGTATAGTGTTTTTGAAGCCAGTCGCCAAAAAACTTGTTGGGGACTCCGATATGCGCCGTCGAGTCCTCAATGCGATCAAGGCATGTCGGCGTAAACCACGTGTCATACACCTGTCTTGGAACCTTCGCCTGTATATACTGCAGGGCTTCTTGCCAGACGGTATCGACACTCATCGCGAAATCACACCTTTATACACAGGATTATTCACATCTGTGGATAACTTGTCATTTTTCATTATTTTTCGCAACTAGGCACAGGGCTATCTCAGTATGTCGCTGAGATTCTTACGCGCCGCATTTCGACAATCCACTTTTAATCACAGGCATTCCCCCTCCTGACACGGCGTCCATCCGGAAGTAATCCACAAGGTCATTCTCAGGATAAGAGGTATTGTTTTTCAATCCCATCAAGGCAATTATCACTTTCCACACAATTCACACCCTCTACTCCGACTCCGACTCCGACGACGAATTTTCTTCATTATGTAAATTTAGAAGAATTAGAGAACTAACACCTTCTTTGTAGAAACGAGCAAATCCACCATCCGTCGATAAGAAATCTCTTCATGACGATCGGATAAAAATCCATCTTTGAGACAGACTGGTTCTATAGATTTAGTCGAACCAGATACCTCTCCTGACTCACGAACTGAAAACACCTGATTATGATGATCACTCAGAGAATACAGTGCCGGAGAAAGATCACGAGGGGTATGCCGTAGAATGTACAAAGATTCCAATTTCATGCGTCTACCATGACTCCTGGTTTAAAAAATGAGTGTTCGCTCTACAGAGTCAAGAAAAGCTCTAATCGCATCGTCGTGTTCATAAGTCACAGGAAAATCAGTTGAAATAGACGACTTATCAATCTGAGATTGCAGAATAAACGGGAGTTCGAGATGTTGAACTGACGGGAGATATTTTTCCAAGATATCGACATCGACAATATCATCGATATCGTGAGAAATGAGGCGGCTGGCCTCACCGAGTAGAATCACGGTTGTCGTATGAGAACCTGCCACAAGACCCAGAGCGATCCGTAACGCCTCAACCGGACGATGCGTTTTCCGCGGATCTTCCTGAATCACAACAGCAACGGTCTTGGACATAGAACAATGACACCTTTAGGTGAAAGATAAAAACGGTTCGCAGGCGTCAATGATACCGGAAAGAACGACGAGACCGGAGAGAGACATAGAGGGGTCAAGATCTGTCGTTGAAACACGATGCTGTTGGCACCCATAGGCACAAGCGAATATCTTTGCTCCTGCATGAGCTAACTCTTGATAAGGGGGCGAGTGTAGGTTTTTCACACCTTCATCGATCAGGTAAAGGTAGACATCGTGTCCAGCAGTGAGCGCTGCCTTCGTCAACCCATGAACTATCGTGGCACTGCTATGGGATGGAGGAAGGGCGAGCAGTATGCCGACCTTATGGGGAATGGGTGAATCCACAAAATTTTCAGTGAAAATTTAATACATTAGATATGTCTTGATGAGTGAAAATTAAGGATTTTTTTGATAAAAGTCAACGGGTAATGGGCCTGTCAGAGAGCAGAGAGGAGCGGGGAAATCTGGGGAACAAGAGAAGACAGATCGATATCCCTCTGAACCTTCGTTTCCATGTCACGAAGAATCGCGGATTTTTTGTCGGCTTCGTCATCTCCTATGATGAGAGCATATCTCGCGTTCATGCGATCCGCCTGCCTCAAGTGGGACTTTAATGAAGCGGCCCGGTAGTCGGAGGCAGCCGGAATGCCGGCAAGGCGAAGCTCTTCAAGGGCGGAAAAGCCTGAAGATGATCCGCGTGGACCGAATCCTGCTACATACACGCAGAACGAACGGAAAGATGGTGGAGACGCTGTCTGGTCCAGCATAAGCGCCATTCTCTCTAATCCAACTGCAAAACCCACGGCAGGAGTCGGGGGACCTCCAAGGGCTGTAACAAGTCCGTCATAGCGACCTCCTGCTCCCACGGCATTCTGAGCGCCAAGGCTGGTAGAGGTGACTTCAAAAGTAGTCAGGCAGTAATAGTCCAATCCTCGAACAAGGCGGTGATTCATGTGGTACGGAATACCGATGGCCTGGAGGCCGTCTACAACAGCGGTGAAATAGCTTCGGGCTTCTTCGGACAACATGTCTGCGAGACGTGGGGCAGCTTCCGTTGCCGTGCGGCAGTCGGGAACCTTACAGTCCAAGACCCGTAAAGGATTCGTGTCGATCCGGCGGCGACAATTCCCGCACAGCTGTTCATGAACCTCACGGAGATACGTCACCAAATGAGGCCGATAGGTTTCTCGGTCGGCGGCAGAGCCAAGATTGTTGATCTCCAATGTAAGAGACGGGAGTTTCAAATCCGACAGTATTCGCCAGAGTAAGGCAATCACTTCTATGTCGGCGCGAGGATCAGCCGTGCCGAAGGACTCGA
>Ga0224511_10002273_pt1 | contig 12779 bp, 6 predicted proteins | sample SF_May12_sed_USG_2_FD_169988 | JGI IMG/M metagenome (GOLD analysis project Ga0224511, IMG submission 169988) | Sediment microbial communities from San Francisco Bay, California, United States - SF_May12_sed_USGS_8_1 | ecosystem: Environmental > Aquatic > Marine > Sediment | place: USA... | reverse complement strand
TTGAATGGGATAGTGGAATTGTTTTTATTGTTCTACTCTGGTACAAATTGGCTCTCTAGCAGCCACTTACGGGCATTAAAGGCTGTTCCCACAGCACATAATGAATCTTTTTTCTTGGGCATTTGGCTGTCCTATTTAATGGACCTGCTAAGCCTGAGGCTCTTCGGAGTGGTAGGAGCTAAAAACTGTGTGAGGAACTCCTTTTCACAGTAGGCGCTCAGCATGACTAGGACTTGAATAAGGAATTTTTGAGTGTTGTGGAATAATGTGAGTGTGAGCTCATCACTTTAATCCTAGCCCAAAACATAAGCAAGCCTCACTATGAGATGGAGCATTGATAATGATCCGCTTGTGGAGTTCCATGCTATATGCCATAACTGTTGAAAAGCCAAATATCTAACCTGGTAGCTTCACCGTAATGGTGAACACGTCACACGAGAAATAAAATGAAAGCTGGAAAGGTAGGATAGGATTTTTTACATGAATGCATCACTAAGCCCGAGGCTTGTTGCTAGGTATGCTCCATAGAAAAGGTTTCTCTACGTATGAGCCTCCTTCACTTCACGTTGGAAATTTTGAATCGACAAGGGTACACAGAAGCTGGGAATCGAACCCGGAGTGCCCGATCCTAAACCTCACCCTCTATCTATTAAGACACCGCCTCAGCACTTTTCAGAGATGAGTCACAATCGAGCCAGTCCTGACCAGGGATCTGTCAACAGGTGCGAATGACGCTTGAATGCAATCCTTGCATCATTATCAGTGTGATGTACGTGTATCTCATTGCAGTCTGACGACAAACTAGGGGTGATATTTGAGAAAGCAATTCGATATCTAAGAAGTAGCCGAAGCCATGACTCTCAGTCTTCCGCCTATCTCATGCAGTTTTTGCTTATACAGCCCTGCAGCGCACTCAAGGCAATAGGATCTGATTCGGTTAGTACACTGACAACCTATCCATTACCATCGCCCCAACTACACAAAGAGCTTCCTAATTGTGAGGTGGTCCAACCCTATCACTTAGTTTTATGGGATGGAGTGATGGGTTAGCAGATAGCATACTGGATGTCGGTCCAGGGATCCTTAACAAGACCCCCACAGTTTCGGATCCCGACAAAGGAGGCCCTCCCATAAAGCTACCTTTTCTTATGAGGCACGGGGTGCAAGCAGAAAGGCTCGCAATCCTAGAAAACGCTGAGTGGAAGACTCAGGTCAATTTCTGCACCATTCCTGACAGCTGTCATAGAGATAAAATCTTGTTTTACATGCATGACACCAAACCAATGACCTGTTTTCAGGATGGTCTATGGTTTGCCCCCATAGAGTTGGTTCAGCATCACAATTTGAATCCGATGAGGGAGAAAGCATAAATCGTCGCCCATAGTTTTAATCTAGCCTTGGTTATCTGGTCCAGAGCAGAATCTGATATCACCTCTACCATTGTTACACTGCTGGGGAATGTCTTTTCCTCACGAGCTGACCTCCTACATGTAGGCCTATAGATCCTTTTCCATTTCAGTCCACCCCTTTTCACAAAAAATCCCTAATTAATGTCAACTCTCTTTATTCGGCTTTGTCACGTTGTACTCTCTATAACCTAGGTAACTTTTTGTTTTCTACCCGAAGGTAATTTAGAATTTAAAGACTATTTCATTTTAATGACATCTCAAGGTTTCTTCATGTCACGGTCCTTTGTCAAATACAAAATAATGCAAAAGCCCCAATGTTGATGTGTTCCGCATTTTCTCGTGTCCCATGTGACATCTTCTTTTACATGGGTAGCATCACAAGTCAAGAACTGTCCATGGTTTTCCCCATAGGACAGATTACTCTAAGGGTGAGTTTTCTTCTATTCAAATCTGACGAAGGTGAAATGACAAAATGGTGGCCCAATCAGAAAGCGAACTAGGGATTTCTGATCCTAAGCCTTCCCCTCTAATCCATTGCTTGTTTTAGGATGGTGATCTTGCCAGTATCTTGATGCAAAAGATTCTAAATGAGCTTGGTGAGCAAGCTACTATTGCAGCAGGGAGTCTGCTGGATGCCTCACTGCGTGCCTCCATGTATCCCTGTCTGATGGTCCTCCGGCAACTCATTGAGTAAGTATATCTATAATAAAATATGTGTTGGCAGGATAGCTCAGCGGACAGAGCACTATGGGATGATGGAATAGCTCAGTAGCTAGAGCATTGTGAGATAATGGGATAGCCCATTGGCTAGAACACTATGTCATAGCTCAGTGGTTAGAGCACTACGGGATAATGAGCCGTCTCAGTGACTATCTAGAGCACTATGGGATGGTGGGATAGCATTGACAGGAAACTAACTGCAGGATTAGGAGGCCCCTACATAGGGGGGGAGAGTTGTGCGCATAAAGTATAGTTCCGGCTTGACTTTGCCTGGGAAATTTACCACAGTTACACCATGATTTCACGCCTCGCATATGGTTTTTCCCCAGAGCGACCTGTTTTGAGCTAGGAATAATGTGAAGACCGTCATGACTCACTTCATCCCTTGCCACTGAATGCAGTAACAGAAAAAAACCACCTTTGTTGTACGGCACTGGTGTGCAAGTCGTTGCTCGTGTGCTAATCTCGACCCTAGTGTTTACTAAAAGGAAGTTCACAGACTCGCAATTGGTGAACGCTATTGGTCGGATCAAATTAACTCAGTTCCTCTTTCTTCAGTCGAACTGGTATCCAGTGCTCATAGATGTCCTTTTATCCTTGGGGTTTGAAAAGCCGACCCATAGGGGTTTTTCTTAAAATATTCACTCATTTCCCAAAAAAATTATTCGTTTGTGTTGTAGAACTTACCCTGGCTTCATTTCACCTGACATAACACTGGAGGCGGTGCGTCTATGTCGAGTTATGTGCGATCTCGTGTACCCTGTTGTTTGTAACTCGTCGCCGGAGGGATGTCTACCCGAAACCGTCGGCGATGGGGAGAGTGAATCTTCCGGTTTATCATCGTCTCGACCTGGCCTGCCTCAGTATCTGGTAGTGTGCTGCTGGCGAACCATCAGAGAGATTTCTCTTCTTTACGGATTACTAATGAAGACAGCGCTGAAAGACGGTGGCACAGATCGGTCTCAGGTAAAATCTGGTTCAAGGTCAATTTGAAATTGGTTTTTCACACCTATGACAAGGGGAAATGAAAATAGTTTACACTGATAGCAAACCCTGTGGCTTTTCATGCGTTCCCCACCTAGATAGGATACAATCTTGTTATTTGATTTGATAGTTTTATTTTCCATGGTTAGCCTAAATAAGACTAGAAGTCTTTTTGACATCAAGGTCCATGAAGCGAAGAAAGCATTAATCAAAGACATTGGTCCGGTAAACAGATTCCACTTGACAGTCCTGGTCAGCATTGAAAACATCTATATCTTGGGTATTGGGTAATTACGTAGCCGAGTCTCTCATATTTGATTTCATTCTGTAAGCTGATGTTGAGGCGGATACAATCATGTTTCGCGTCTCCAGTTACAGTCTTATAGGTCAATATACACGTATGAGATCGTCTCCGAGTTGCCAGATCAGTCAGTTGGTACTCTATAGATGGGCAATTCGCATTCGGCAAGAAAAAAGTCCGAAGTGAAGCACAAACTAGGAATCTAACCTGGGTAACCTGGTCCAAAGCCAATGCCAATCCACTAAGCCACCGCTTCTCGCTAAGCTGAGATCGTTGCATTTTATATTGGTTTCATAACTTGTTTGCTACCAGGATGGTGTGTGTCTCATAGCAAAGGCTGCTATGCGGGTGAGGGTCCTTTTAATAGCAAAGCAATCTGAGTCTGACGACAGTGAAATAGACAACTGACAAAGTGGGAATCAAACAATGTATTTTAATCTTCTAATCTTAAACTGTCCCATAGAGCTCTACACACTGAAGTGGGGCCACTATTCCATAGTGCTATGGCCACTGAGCTATCCCACTATCTAATGGTCCTCCAACCACTGAGGTATCCCACTGTCTCATAGTGCTGTTCCCACTAGCTATCTCACTATCCCATTGTGCTCTACACACTCCGCTATCCGGTTATTGTGTAGCTACAGAATCTGCATTTATGATAACCTCTTTCAGATGACAGAGAGTGTTAGACTGTTTTATGAGTCTATTCTAATGAATGCCAAGCACAGAGGGGCGTTTGAGATGGCGTATACCGGTTACTGTCAGTATTGGCACACTATATGGAGGTGAGCTAATACTGGTAGACTAGTGTATTTATCAGAGTTCCTAAGCCTCGAGACGATGGAACTAGACAGGAATTGTGCGAGGAACTCAGTATGGCCTCGCTTTCCATTTGGAGTTTAATAAGCTCAAGCCAAAAACTCTACAAACTTGAGCTATTCACCATTCCTCTAGTGCTCCAGATGACCATCTACACTGATAATTTGTTTGTATAAATGTAGCCTAAACGTGCTGCAAGCTTTTTACCAAACTTTCAGAGCGAGTCGTACCTATAGTCCCATTCTCATGTAGGCCTAATTCATTTTTGTCTTTGGATCGACTTCGTGTTCTGTTTAGTCCCAATGTCATTGCCATGCAGATCTGGCTTATGATTCCACAGACTCCGACTCTCAAACAGCTCAATACTTTACAGGTTACCGACCGCAGCCTCCTTTGTTGATGAGTTTCTCTCAGAGGGACCGTATAGCTCACTGCTGTCAGGCGATAAAGCTGATCGACTCTGCGCAACTCGCCGAAGTGCCGGACTGCCGTTTATGATCCTGGCATTCCTATCTGCAGAGCCCGCTGTTAATAACTACAATGCCACTCACAAGGCTATGGGAGACCTGTTACCTACAGCTCTGAATGGTAAGTATATGATTGAAGCTCGCGTTCTGACATCATTTTACTATTCTACCCGGCACTAGGCTATCCAATTTAGTGGACCTCTGAAGGCGGAGCTCATTTTGGTGAAGACTTTCTTTCTTCCATATCCTGCCAAGTGTCAGGGGTGTGTAAAAATTGGCTTACTGAGTCTTTGATTCAGCGTTTCCCAGGGTGCGTCATTAAAAGACTTTCGATTTGCACCCGCGTGCTCCATAGAGAAGGGAGGGCTTTCTTTAATAAGCATCGGGGCACAAGACCAACGAGTGGTCTGAACTGGGAATCGTACCAGGGTGCCCTGGTCTAAGGCCTGGTGCACTATCCACTAAGCTTTCCCCCACCCCAGATGTGATGGCGGCTAGGAATTTTATCCAGGGCCCATTCTCGCAACGTGATACAGCAGGTCAGATTAATGAGCTACAGTTTCCTTCATTTTTTACAGAAGACCCAGCTGAGCAGAACAGAAGGGTACATAGTTTAAATATACTACGTGCAATATATAGGACCTCTAGCTTGGCTGAGCCAGTCCAGCAGCACATTCTGTCAGGCCTGAAAGCGGCCATTCTTGGCTATAAATCTCAGGTCAGTGTGGTGGATTCAACCTGTATTGGTGTGGTTTGTGTGTATAGCCCCAGGCACAGACAGTATGATAACCAGCCTAGGAATTGTAGCACACAAGCAGTATGGTACCTGACTTAGTAACCGTAGTATGATAACTAGCCGGGAACCCTGGTGCGCGGGCAGTATGATCACTGGCTTAGGAACCGTGGCGTGCAGGCAGTATGATAAAGGGGTTATGTCGTTATATTACGTACGTTCAACTTTGAGTTTTACCCAATGTTATGAGGTAGTAAAGATCATTAGGCTACTAAGTTTTAATAATTATATCCTATTTTCTTTGTGTTGGGGCCATTTGGGCTGTAGTTCTTCGAGTGAGTGACCGATATTCACTTTGGAAAAAGACCACTCGCTATCGCTGTAATGAATGCGGAGTTGCCTCCCTTTAAGAATGGGGAGCACAACTCCGAAAGTACATCTATCCTGACTGTGAGGTAACCCCTAGAACTACTCGAGGAACCCTAGTGTGCAAACAGTGTAATTACTACCTCAGAAACGTTGGTGTGCAAGCCATCTAATAACTAACCTAGGAACCTTACTGTACAGGCAGTATGACTATTAGCCTCGCGACCGTAGTGCACAGACAGTGTGATAACTGGCTTAGTAACCGGAGTGCACAGACAATATGATTTATAACTAGCCTAGTAACTGTGGTGCATAGACATTAGGGTAACCGGCCTAGGAGCCGTCGTGGACAGACAGCGTAATACTAAGTGACCAATTGATCAACCATTAGCTAGTCAGACATCCTAAATACATCTTTGAGCAGGAGTAACAGTACTAGTGCACTAGTACAGCATGTCTCGAGTCGTCGTGTCAGCACCAGTGGAGACATCCCATATGCATATGGCTGTATTTAACACCATAATCTGAATCCAACGAGGATGAAGTGGTGTCCTTAGATTATGTCTATATATTTTTTCTTATTGGGCACACGGCCATACTATTTCACCGACCTATTTAGCCTGAGCTTTGTTAAAGTGAGGAGCTCATAATCACAGTGGGTGCTCGACATTAGGATTTGAACCCGGGATCGTTCGATCTTAAGCTGAACGCCATTAAGTTAGCTCATTATCTCATCAGGTTTGGCCAGTGAGGAATGCCGCCACGCTCCTATTTAGCGCTCTCATTACGAGAATGTTTGGTGTGAAAAAAGAACGCGATGATCTCAGTAAGAGAAGCGGGATGGCGGGTCGACTGTTCTTCCAAAAATATCCTGGCGTTCACGCTTTTCTACTCGAGGTGAGTAGTGATGAGGTATACAGCCAATGACAGGTTTATTATAACCTGTCATTGTCATGGTCAAGACGGGCATCCGACCCCCCAAAATGGAGTATAAATACCTGATCCAATCTGCCTTGGACGCTCCCTCGGACTTCTGAGCCTTTGTTTCCCAGAGACAAACTAATGCTTCCGATCTGCCTCGGACATCTGACTCATCAACCAATCAAATTGTCTTCCATGGATTACCTAGCAATGCGTTGCATGTTTCCGGTTTCATACTAGGGTCGTTGAAAGTTTTAGTTTATTTTATTTTGCTTTAATATTTAGTCAAAAACAGCATAAATTTACATTGAGAATAAAGACAACTTGCAGTGAAATAATTCAATAGGGGATTCACATTCTTTTGAAATTATGATAACAAATAGTGACAACTTCCGGAAACGCAACCGTGTTGCCATTGATTGGCACAAGAGTGATCCGGTATCGGGCGCGTGAGGGATCCATTCGGAGTGTAAAGGGGTCTTCGGATCCTAGGTTAGAGGCCAGAACTGACTCGGACTGCGTCCTATCCTATCCGAGCCACAACGGACGTAAAGCGGACTATAAAACACCTTTATACAATGCCCAATGCGAACGGATAGGCTAATTTTTGCATACCATTACCACCGTAAGAATACAATTTTTGCAACAATGGCCCGTAATCAAAGATAACTAGGTGCCAACCACATGTGGTCTTAACCTTGATGCTACTCGAGACTGTTGACGGGAGCTGGCGTCCACTTTCTTCGTGTAGGAGATAGAGACTTGTACGGTGTTCTCTCATAGTGATCAGACTCTCCTACAGCCTAGTCTATATCTTCTACTAATAATACTCTGCAAACTGCACTCCACTCAGCGAGACGCGCGGATGGAAGGTCTGTCACTCCAGCCATTTCTACCACAGATCATCAAGTAAATGTTTTTATCAATATGTTATCTCTATTCAGTGAACCGCTTAGGCCTGAGGTTCTTTATGGGGCAGTAAGAGCTCTCGCAGCGCGAGCACAGCTTGACCACTGCTTTAACACGGGATCTTTGGATTTTGAGCCGAGCTAACACAACTTGATTGCCCAGCTCGCGCAACTTGACGATCCTACTTTACTGCTACCAGAAGCCTGAAATCTCTTCAAAATCTGTTGTATGTCACCAATTCTCCACGAGATGCGATTGCAAGGTCTCATTCTCAGCGCTTGTGTACAAACTTAGGAATGTGTCCGTAGTGATGAGGTGTCCTAAATATTGGGACACTCTCTGTAAAGCCAGGTAGAAAATGACCAACTTCTTGTGCTTGGCCATTGCCTAGTCATCAAGCTCGCGATATTATATGTCATATAACTGGCCGATCAAGCTCCGCCTTTTTTAAAAACGTTTATCAGAGGGTGTCAATTTTGCCATCTTTAGCACGGATTTAAGGACACTTCTGCTGTGCCTACTGCACTGTCATTTGACTCAGGTAGATTTGGAGACATGCTGATTCTGGTCATTCAACCTTGAACTCTAGTCTAACTCGCAATGAAAGTGAGTGACACTCACTCGGTGACCGAGTGAGTTTACTCACTTTGCGAATTTGGTCTTTCAGTCGTAGTTTGTCTTAGTTGCTAAGAGCCAAACGACTGCTCTCATTGCATAGACAGTCCACCAGTATGTTTGCAACCTAGTCTTATTCCATGTCTTATTCCAGTTAAAGCCATGGCGTCAACTCTGCCACTTAGCACGATAGTTGTGGCAGGTTGCATGTGCATTCTCGGGGGAGCCCCAGCCCTCTCTTTACTCTTGCTTTGGGAGAGCTGGAGCAGGTGCTCCACCCTAGACCCATACCCGGTGCTTGTGCGTACAACCTCAGTAATACATCAGTGGTGATGAGGTGTCTCAAATGGGACACTTTCCGAAAAGCCTGGTAGAAAGTGACCAGTTTTGAGTGCCTGGCCATTGACTGGTCGTCAAGCTCGACCTTATAGTCATATCAATAGCCGACTAAGCTCTGGCTTTTAAAAAACGTTTTTCAGAAGAGTGGCGATTTTGCCACCTTTAGAACGAATATAAGGGCACTTCTGCTGTGCCCATTACGTTGTAATTTGACTCGGGTAGATTTTGAGACACGCTGGTTCTGATAAGCTAACCGATATCTGGCCACGCTGACATCAAATCAGCCTCACTCCTGGGTTCTAGTCCTGGTCATGCCGAGTCCCCACTGTGTAGAATGACCTCATAATTGCTAGTCCCTGCGGCTCCAACAAGCCTCAGGCTCAGGAAGTCTATCAAATAGGATGGCCAAGTGCTCAAGTAGGAAAAAAGGATTGCATAGTTTTGGTTATGTTTCCAGATCTGCTGGTAGTCCGGTTATCAAGGCCAGGATTCTTGCCGCCCGAGCTCTTACCAACATCATCAGCTATGATGAGATTGAGAGCACCATGCGACTGTTATGTGATTTATTGGTGACTAGTCAGTCTACTAACCAACAACACGGTATCCTTCTGCAAGCCAAACACTTGCTAGGTACGATTTATGTATGTATGTACTCTCAATTATTCTTTCCTCTGACATTTCACATGCGACGAGTCATAACTAATAACCAATATTGACCAACTAATGGTCACTCAGTATCTCCTTTAGGTTTCTCTGAGTTTCACAGCGAATAAGACTCGAACATCTTTCCCGCGATCAGCACAGACCTAATTCTCAGATTTCAACGATCGAGTTGCTGTACACTAATCATACTTTCTAACTACAATGCTGCAACTGCTCTCAAGAATACTGGCTTATCCCCTGCATGAGTAGGTCGTGAACTACAGTTGCTATTTTGATCATACAGGGAATATTGCCAAGCTGGAGGAAGCGGAAAGGTTGGTGTGTATGAGCTCACTGGACGTGGCTCTCATTCACAGGAAAGGAAGCGTCATGGCCAGGTACTGCCAGATTGGATAGTGCCTCTCACTTAGATTTTCTAGGATAGTGGGACAGCTCAGTGGCTAGAGTACTATGGTATAGTGGGTTGAAAAGTCCTGGGTTCAGACTATGGTCGTGCAAGGTTTCCACTTTGTTTATGGCCTACTTGAATGATTTCGAGCTTCTAGCCCATAAAAGGAGGAGGGTCCTCCTACTTCTTTGTCCTAGCCCTACAGTACACCTGTCCAGAAAAGTGGTCAGCTAGGTCACTGCATCAAGATGTGCAAAACAAACCTACAAATAAAGAATTCTGTCGTGGTGATACATGGCATGACTAGGTATGAGCTGTGAAACCACAGAGGTTCGCTGACACCGATCCAATAATCAATGGACTCCTCTTATGGGCCAGTCGTGTCTAAAGCGGCTTTTTGCGTCTGATCCAGCTCAGATAGAACTCCATCTGATTCCAACCAGGTATCCTATCTGGAACCGGCCTTTAGTCTAGAAGTCTAGAAGGCCTTTAGCCGACCGCTTTCAAGCTGATTGGTGAACCGAACCTGTTTATGTCAAGATAGTTTTTGTGACGTAGGCAGCGAGTCATGGAAGATGCAAGTGAGGTAGGTGAAGTAGACCAAGAGTTGCCTATTCCGGGATATACGCATCAGGGGAGAGTACTCTACCCCGTCCTATCCCTTTGAGAGACTTGTAGTAAACATAACCCCTATGGGACTTGTCAGCTGCTGTATATGTCATATCGGATCAAAACTCTTTGACTACCCCTTATGACCCGCGATTTGGTAATTGCCAAACAATTTACCTCATGAACCGTTTTCAAAACAAAGCTCTTATGTTCTCCATGTGCAGTGAAACAATCCTACAGCTCTACTTAGTGCTAAATCGAAATCATTCACTGTAACCTCTACCGAGATACGTCAACGACGTCAATGTTATGAACATGACATTCTATAAATGGCGCATTCGTGTCTTGTCATAAAGCCATATTCCCAGTAAACACATCTCACTGAACCAGTGCACTCCTGTTAATTGTGAAATATTACACCAGTTAGTGGTAGCTTGAGTCAGAATTATATTTAAAATTAAATTCAGATTTATTAATTAGAGTAATTTGTTCCAATTTGACCCTGGAGGCCCGCATTGGAAAGGTCTATTAGATATTTTATGGCCTTAAATTTGTACCAATACCATTTGTACCCAAATATCGGTGGGGATGAGGTATACTGCCAAAGGCTGATTTCTTATGACCTGTCGTTGTCATGGTGGTTTTGGCATAGTACCCGGGTGGTTTTCCGATGCCTTCCTCAGGCTACTGGTTGGCGATCAGTAAACCTGACCCATTTGTCTACACATCATCCACCGAAACTCAGTTACCCTTTTTATCAGTAGACACTACTGACTGAAGAAGTCTTAAGTATTGAAACTAATCCTACTATAGATGAATCGCATTTTCCGATCCATTTTCCTGATCCTCATGTAGTCTTTTGGTTAATGATGATCCACTCTACAGGGCCAACCGTGGATTGTCCCCGAAGCAATCATTGGTCTACCGATGCCATACAAGGAAAACAGAATGATCATCTTATTTCAGACTCTCCTTTAACATTAATATTCATTATTTAATATAAAAACTTAATCCTGGCTTCAGCTTGTTATTTTCAGCCGCATATTATGAACTTCAGCGGGGAAATTTTTACAATTAACCGTTATTTCAATTGAAACAGTCTTTCTAGTCTGAAATATTTGCTGACAATGATCAGCATGACCTGTAAATTTAACTCTATGACATTATTTAAAATCAGCTGCTCATGAAGTCTGTCGTGAAAAATTTCTGACTCCGATGCAACAAAAGAGGACTCACACCTCACTTCAGGTCTCTGTATCTTCAGTCCCAAGCTGCATGTTGTAGCCCCTTGCCAGCACAGCTGCAAAGCGTAATTAACGCTAACTTTAACCGAGACAGAGCCCTGTTTGATTGTGATACAGATTAATTGTCCTCAGTGCTTTTGTCTAAACAGAATAGCCGTCAAATTGAAGATGAGATGGCACTTAGCAGTTTGGTTTTTGTTGCCGAGTAGTTTTACAGGATACTTTGTATTTTCCTGAATTTTCTGCATGAGCATTTTGAGTCCTTCCCGCTACATATTTCTTTCTGACGGTTTCAAAGCACCTGTAAAAATAGAGTTCTCTGCATCACTCAGTGTATACTATTTTACTTTATCATTTGCTTATTTTCAGCCATTGCGATGTCATGAAGTCAGCTTTCATCGACGTTCTTACCGAGTGCCATCTACAAGGCATGCCTATTAATTGTTGTCTGCCGATCGATACCGCCTGGGTCAAGGACAGTATAAACCTGCAGCTCAGTAAATGTCGTCTACTCATCGCTAGTGACTGGAATCCTGATGCAGTGGTCACCTTACTGCTTCAGCCCCAATTGTATGAAGTTCACCAAGAGTTACTCACTCATGTTATCGGTAAATTTTACTAGACGAGTGTCTCACTTCAGTTTCATCAAATGCGCTTCACGTCAGGGTCGACTGAGATTTAATACTCAAGGTGGACACCTGATCCTCAAACAATAAGGTCTCAGGTGTTATTTTTTCATGTATGACGTCTTCACTTTCATGGTGAAGCTGCTAGGTTGGATAGTACTTGTTTTCACCAGCTACGGTGTAGCATCGAGCATCACGAGCGGGTCAGCATCTTGTTTTTGTTTTGGGCAAGGATTGAAGTGAGAATGTCATGCTCAAAACTGGACCCGCACGACCGGGATTTGAAACCATGTTCTCACAGTTGCGACCACAACGAACACGGAGCTTATCACGCTATCCCAATTATCGTAGATGTTCGGATCAGCTTGAATGTGTTGGTCTCGCGGAGTGAAATCTGTCTGGCCTCGGATTGGATGCCCGATCACTGACCGATAGAATTGATTTTCGATAAATGAGCTGGCAAAACTCAGTTTTGGTGCTACGATGGAATCGGCAATTTAATCCTTGTCACCCCTTAGTCCACTTCTCTCTTCGCGTATGAGAGAAGTAAGTTTTCAGCGGGTAGTGGCGCAAAGCCCCTAACCTCCCAGGACTATCCACTCAATCTTGTACTGCACTGCTCCACGTCGGATCTGTAGGTACCCTGGCTGAATCGATTAGTTGGTT
>Ga0224511_10002272_pt1 | contig 12779 bp, 6 predicted proteins | sample SF_May12_sed_USG_2_FD_169988 | JGI IMG/M metagenome (GOLD analysis project Ga0224511, IMG submission 169988) | Sediment microbial communities from San Francisco Bay, California, United States - SF_May12_sed_USGS_8_1 | ecosystem: Environmental > Aquatic > Marine > Sediment | place: USA... | reverse complement strand
TACATCTACTTCTAAATACAATGCCTCTTATGTACCCGATTACAGTCCAAGACGAGATCAAAATAGTACTGCACTGAATTCAGGCGTCACGAGATATACATCAAGCTCGACTCGATACGACAACAGTACAAGATCGACACCCTATGGCCAGTATTCGAGGGTTTCCCAGTTTGATGATATCGACGCCATACCTACGAGTACAACAACGCACACAGGGACAAGATCACCAGGAAGACCGTATGGGGAGTTTCCTTCTAGTCAAAGATCACCAGAGAGGCTGATGAACAACGAATGTTGTGTCATTCTGTAGCTCGACGGAGAAAAGAAAATGTTTAAACAGGTCCAGGGCTCCAGATAATTATTTTTACTAGGGAGTAAATGTACGCTCACCTAAACGAGTGAGGGGGTAAAGTACTCCCTAATTTCAAACCCAGGGAGTAAATGTACTCTCTTATTAAACAATCAAAGTGTAGATGTATAGTAACACATTCTGATATTGTTTTGTATATTATACATCTAAATAATGACTTATCTTAAGCGGACCTTTGTAAAAAACAACTCCGGATACTAACTTCAAAGAATGTACATCAACAGAATAGGAGGGGGGCAACGCGCACTCGCCGTACTCAGTAACCAGACAATTGCGCAAAAAGTGTCTTAACATGTGTTGACCCAAAACACCATAACAACATTATCTGAATAGTAAGCGTAATTTAAAAGAACATATTTGTTGTAGGAAATGTTATTAATCAAATTAACATATCTGCTCTATGAGTAATGGTACATAAAAATGAAATGCTATTTTTTTAAAGCCAACTGTACACTGTGCAATTTAAAAACAGATAAGCAGTACGACACAAAACGGGAACTACTGTCTAACCTCCTAGAGCGGCACCTCTAACGAGCGGCTACCTCTCACGACCGGCAAAAATATATCCCCCGCGCAGTGACATTGACCATTGAAAATAATATCTGAGGAACAACACCTCTCTAGAGCAACCAAACTTTATGTAGCCGCCTGATGTTGCTTTACAGAGGTTAGACAGTATACAGTCACGATTTTATATACGTTACACAGGCGCTGTTAAAGAAGGTGGCCAACGTGCACCGATTTTTATGAACAAACGAAACTAAACTATGAAATGTACGCGCTGAAATTTTAATGTGAGCGTTTCTTACCACTTTACTTAAAACATTAACGCGTAGATGTACGCTCAGAAATCCCAACTAGCGCGAAAATGCCCGTTTTCAGGGGGTAAATCACCCCCTTACGCGCCTTATCTGGACTAATGAACAGGTCTATTATAATTATCACAATCACAGCCTTTACACGGACTACACACCAGTATATTATTCATTCAGTTTGATAATCTGTAAACATGTTGAACTGGTAACATTCTTCATCATTTTTGCTTCACACTACACGTCAGTTTGCATATTATAATCAAATACGTATTTAAATGTTCAGTTTTGTTCTTTTAGCAATTACATGTGGAATAAAACAGATGACTAAAAAGCGAGGAATTGTAAATCAAAACATGAGGTTACGACCACTTCTCTTAACTGTTTGCGGGATGGCGATGAGTCACGTTCGTGGCAAATGTATATATGAATTGCCGTGTTATCAATTACCACACACGTGTCGTTATAAATGACCGGTTTCGTAAAAATTCTAAAGACATTTTATCATTTATCCACTTAAAAAACGCCACAATAGTGTTAACCAATATGCCAGTTTGCCCTGGCATTTTTATCCCACAAGTTACATAAACGTCTGATGTTTACAGAGTATCCAACAAACCAGACATTATTTGTTTTGTATTTCGGTGTTTTATTTTACTTCTCCGCTGTTCATATGATGGTCGAATTTTTTTCCGATTTTGTAACCTACTTTTGTCGTATGATAATGTTTCATTATATAAATAGGTTTTCTGAAAATATTGCTATGACGCAACATTAATGTTTACATAAAACGTTGTACAGGACAATGTATCCTTGACTTATATTATCTACGCTACGCTAATGATAATAGGGAGATTGAAACAATTTCCCCCGTGAGACTTCGTTCTGACTTGCTTGTACCATGACGTTGTACGAGTGCCCACACTTTTTGTTGTTTACTCCTTAATGTATTATAAACGTAGCAGTTGCATAAGTTTCACCTTAAATAATTGTTTTATATTGTAGTTTACTAGATGTTTGACTTCTAATTATGTCGTTAATCATGTGGATATTGTACCAATTGTAGACCTATGTGATATGTTATGTATTATGTATTATTTTTTTATTATAAGATGATATGTATTTTAAACCTTAATTATTATCTCATTGTTGTTCATTGTTTTTTTTTACACAAAACGATAATTTTACACACAGAAATGTTTTTGTTGTGCTTGTGACACTAATTAGTATTGATAAAATTAAAAATATTTTGGTAATATATTTATTGTTCATTTGTCTCCAAATTTTCTTATTTTAGAAAATAATACCTGATTCATATCCCTTACTATTGTATAGTAAGTGAATGCGTATACAATGTAATAATGAAATAGATAACTTACAGGCAATCGAGAATTCATTTATTGCGATTTACATGTCTAAACGATAACGTTAGTAATACGTTGATTCAATTTTCACTTTCAAATAAAGTGTTAACGTTGTTATATGATAATGGGGACAACACTTCCATAAAGAACAAATTTAAGCGTCGTAGTTGTTTCCTAATGTTCTCCGAAGTTAATAATAGTGTTAACATTGCATCTTTTTTTCAATTGATCAATTTACTTTTATAACAATGCCTCATAGTTGAGACATGTACGAGCGTAGTTTAACTTCTTGTTCTCCGTAAGATAAACACTCGTGAACGTCGGGCTCGATAAATAGAGTCGCATCACGACCTTTTAGGACTTATACATAATCAAATCCAAAACTGTGGGGCAGTCCAAATTTTATTATTGTTTTGCAATATTAAAATGTGCTATGGCTGATAATCTGGCGGTTTCTCATTTAAAGAATTTAATGCTGAAATATTGTCGAACACAGTAAAAAATCAATCTCAATATAAGACAGCGTATCTTTAAAAACGGAATACTTTAACAGTGGGTCTAATCTTATTTAGTCAGATATGTCTGAATGTTTCATTTTAATGGTAACGTCATGACAAAGTTTATATTTGTTTTCCAGTGGGGGTCGTTTGATTTCAATTCTGTGACAAAGCCCTGATTAAACCTAATCGCAAGCCATTCCAAAGATTCCCGTAAATGGGGTTTATTGCTTCACATACTGCCCATACAAAGGCATTCAAGCCGGGGAAATACATGTACACATATTGAGCTTTATGAGCTTTGCTTACGTCCGTTAAAAAGACATGTTAAGATAGAAAAGAAAACTAGGAAATCGAGAAGCATAAATAAATATCGAGGCTATGTTGTTATTTAACTCTTTTTTGTTCAGAAACATATGGAAAACAGTTCTGATTGTATTGATTGCATTATAATTTGGATTCTGTTACAGTACTGTTTATGATTGGTTCATTTCATTCCGACAGGCGTATTTTAAAACGCGTTTGCAAATGTTTGTCGTCACATCGGTTTACACTATGTGTTGTAAAATACGTCTACACAAGTGTGTTGCATATGTGTGTTCATTGGATAATAGTTAAATATAGTAAATTTAAATAGTAAAGTCATTATGGATAATACATTTGGCAAATAAGCAAGGTTTAGGATTGCGCGTTAATTGGTTATGAAACTCGTGTTGTGTATTGTCTGCAACGATAGTTTGGCTTGAATGTTTCGTAAAATGTTTATATTACGCCAGTACGATAGACATGTATTGGGGGCGTCAGTGGTGTGGCATCATTCATTACCACTGATGAACAGCTTCAATAAAACCGAGGCTGCTGTTTTCTCGTGCAGGCTATGCTTCCTGAGGGCTTTCCGTTTCATCAGTTTAATGTTTCGAATAATAGCATAACTTCAGGATACACACAACACTGACATCAACACAATTGTAGGTTAGTATTGCGTATTTATATAATGAGATCAATTTATGTTTTCATTTGACATGGTCTTGGTCTTGGATGTCAGTCCATATGGACAACGATGCCCATCCAGAGATCGAATGGGATTCTCCTGGCCATGCGGCTTATGTTTGTCTGGTGTTATCGACATAATCACTTCTGAACAAGTCACCTACCAACAGCCCGACTCCCCACCCCTCCCTGGGCCTTCGAATGCACTTATCGCTTGACTTCATTTTTGTTGTAATATAAAATATTTACATTCGCTTATAATTTTCTAAATAAAAAAGCGACGTTCATTTTGCATGACCCACACGGCTCTGACGCGCAAGAATGACGTCATTGTTTACTTAATAAAAGAACGTTGATTGGTCAGCGTAACGTCGTTTGACCATTGAAAACAACGTCACTTGCTCATTATCGTTGTTAAATTCGGACGGTAGCTGGATATTTTTATTAATATTTCTTTTGAAAATGTTTTGAGAAAGTTTAAACTTTTAAATTACTCAGACAAAATGTAAATATAAGTAATGATTCTTGTTTTGATGCGGTTCATGCAGATTGGACGTGCACGCGAGAGCTGGCAAATCCATAAAGCGCACGTCCAATCTGCATGAACCGCACCAAAATAAGAATCATTCCTTAATTAAACCTGCTGCTTTCATGAAAAATTACTGATTATTTATCGGACTAGATAATATTAGTATATAGGGGTATAGGTTGGTATATACCTCAAGATAGTCCGAAAAAGAAAGTTCGACAAGAGGTCATGGGGCAGACTGTCGTTAGTTCAACTATAGCAACGACCGCTAACTCTGACCCAAGAAAGGTACAGGTCGTTGGTACTAGTTCTTGTACAATGTACAATGTACATATTACAAGTAACGTTGACATCGCCTAACATGTAGTTGCTCAGATAGGTTTTAAATGTTAGTAAACCGTGTACTATGACATTAAACTTCGTAATGAAATATTTGCACACGAGGCTAGTCGATTGAGCCGTCATCTTTAGGGAAACAATAACCCCTACTTAAATTAATAAAAGTTCTAAATACGTTATTATCGGCTTTTATAACCTTTTAAAATGATGTCTTGGTGTGATGAGGAATAATAATAATAATAAAGTAAACCAAGGTTAAAAAAAATATCTAAAACCGGATTTGGAACGTCTAAAATGACATTCGTTTAATGTGATAACGTTGGAACCTTGCGATGAAACACTAACACCTTTGATTTAGTCGTATTAAAACTTATCAACCATTTGATAGTAAGTGAAAGATTTTAATCATTTTATAGTTAAGCTATCAACAGGCAGGCTTTTGTCATCCGCAACAACGTTTTAATTAAATCCTAGTTGTCATGCAGTTGATCTTTATTAAACTTTAGCATGATATTTATACAAATCAGTTTGGCTCATTCGTCAAAATTTGGTTAAAATAATATCTGCTTTTCCACGATATCGATGGTAAACGCACTGTGCCTATTTTTAGCAATGAAAAGTAATAATAATAATAAGAAGAAGAAGAAGAAGAAGAAGAAGAAGAAGAAGAAGAAGAAGAAGAAGAAGAATAGTAAAAAAATAATTACAACGATAATAATACAATTATAATAATAATAGTAATCATTATAATAATTAAATAATTATAGAACATTTCATTCCCAGAATTTATTAAAAGAACATTATAAAGTATACACATTTTTATTAATTGAGATCTTTAAAAAATATACCACAAAATTATCAAAATTATATACATTCGAACTCTGACTAACCTTCAAAACATAACGTGAGAATAAAAGTTTATACTTAAGGAGAAAACATAACGATAGGATTATTGACCATAACAAATAAGTTCTTAAGGAGAGTTTGCAAAAAGAAAACTTTAATTTAAATACATATGTTGTAATGATAACGATATTACTCATTCAAATTTGACCAATAATATTCCAATCTGTTATGGCAAAGATGTATCTTTTTCTGCACATTTAAACTATGTTGCTATGCATCGACATTTCTTGTAGGGTTTACCTTTCTTAATATTAGAACAAACGCCTTTAAAGCGATTTCTACAATGCAATTATACAAAATATATGCACTACAAGTCATGATTTAGACTGCCAGACGGACATACAGTTAATAACACATACTTAATAGACATAATTTGAATACACATAAATCACCTTTTTATTTGACACGCCTTCATTTCTTAGCAACAACAATTTTAGGTGATTTACAGAATTTACTTATAAACATGGTATCCATAAAAATATTAATTATACCAAGCGAAGAAAAAAATGATCAGGCAACAAAATACGCTTTTTATACTCATACATACTATTTTTTTTATCAAGAAATAAAAAATAAAAACGTCCAACAATAAATGTAATCAAAATGTGTATGTAAACCCAACCTATGTAAGCAACACTGAACATGTAAAATTAGATTAATCAATACCAAAATCTGTTTAACTCTTTAAAACAACGGCATTAATGATAAAAATGATGATGGCGATGATGATGATTTTTCCATGATAGCTTCAAACTTGATAACAATGGACAAAATAATGTAATAATGAACAAATTGCAACTAACAAAGACTTACACGACATAAATTAACTATAAAAATCTCACGAAGACTTTGTCCTCAATTTTAACTCCATAAACACAGTACTGTTAAACAAACTGTTTACCTTTACTTTGATGCCCTAAGAATGTGTCACTTACTGTTTGTGAATAACATTAAAAACATAAAAATACTAATATTTCATAATATGTTCAAAATATATCAAGTAATATAAAAAAATAACAAAAGATATTCGCATAAAAACAAACACAAACTTTGTCTGACAAGGCATTCAAATCTTAGTATGGAATATTTTCCAGTTTTCCAATTTAACACAAAACATAACATCTCGTGTTTTATCTGGAATCCTAAGAACCAAAGACAAAGCTGAGGTATCTAATGTCATTTTAAGTGCTTTAAATACATGTTGTATCAAGCAGTTATTTTAATATGTCTATGTACAGTGTACTTGTGTTGTAGCTATTTTGAACGTTATGTGCGCATTTGTATAAAAACGCTTTCGCGTCTATTTGTTATCGAGTTTTTAGATATATTGAAGAGAAACACACAGAACAATTCAAATACACGCAGAACACCAAGAAGCAACAGACATTTCAGAAAATCAGACTTAACAAACACTTATAAACAAAACCTAAACTACGAAATGAAGCACAGTATCATAAAGATCACATTGTTGCATTATTTAGAATATAGTCATGTATTTTTGTGCAATATGCATAAAACATAACAAATACATGTTTTATAAGACTAGATTTATTTTATTAAATTAGATCGAACTGTTTTTAGTTTGTATGACATTGCATTGATCTAGATTGTCAAGCATGTAAATAATAAGATAGGAAAAAGGGAGCATCTGTAGGATTTCCTGGCAGAAAATTTTGATTCATACCAATTACTTTAAACTGTGTCAATACAAAAGCATGTATATGTTACCAAAAATAACTGTTGCTTCAAGTGAAAAAGTATTTCCTTTGTATTTAGGATGGCCTGGGATTGAACCCGGTCAACACGACGTAAACGCGCACTGGTCCAATGAGCTACCAGGTATTCAATGAATTGGAAAAGCCAGGTGCTCTTGAATAAATAACCGGATATTTATTGCGTTAGTACAGGGGAAGAAGTTTTAATGTTATGACTATCAAAAACATATTTTCGACATTTACCAGTATTAAAAACTTTCAGCAGTACAAGATGTTCTGCATACATTGACGTTATTTCTATTCTTGAACTTAATATACGTTTATAACTTTGTCCAACAAAACAACAAACGCGGCAGTCTATTTAGAAACAATTATGGCTCAAAAACGGTTACTATCCCGTGTCTGCGTTGGTGTTTCGACCTTTTACATTTAACAAATTTTCCTTTATTTATCAAAACGTGCGTTTACTATTGGAATTACATACACATGCTTTTAAAAAGTGGTTAAGATTGGTATGAATCTTGATAGACTTCAGGAATCGTATGCCTCCACCGCCGCGAGCAGGCTGCCCCCGTGGTGGAGATTATACCAAATGCAAGCCAAATATGTTTTCATGCTCAAACAAAGGCATAGTGGTATCACTGACTCGAATTAGAATTTCATCTCCAGCATTAAGAAAGGCGAGTGATTCTACATGGCTTTGGTAATAAATATCATACCGATCGGTCATATCTTTTCGTGCTTGGCTATTACATGCAAGCTTTGTTTCCCTACAAGCGCGGGTATCGTATTTGTAAATACTATGACGAATAGGCGGTCGGCTTTTTTCAATTATTTCGTTTGTTTCGGGGTCTCTGACAATTTCATAAAAACCCATAAACGAGTAGATATGGTACCATCCTGAGTACGGGACTATTAGACGACCGTTTTGGTATCTGACGCCGTAACGCTGGAAACCAAAGGTGTACCAGAGGGTGTCGTCATGGTACCAGTGGTTATACATCGTCATCGAATCGTTGTCTTTGAGCCCCTCTAAAACATGACATTATACAACAATTTATATATTGAAGAAAGCTTACACTTTTACAGTCTTGAACTTATTTAAATAGTTAAACAAAATTTGTACCAACGGATGTTATTTTTATTGAACATTCAGTAAAAATGCATTTGACACAGTCATGCCTTTTGTTTGACAAGTTTCACTGTCAGTCGATCAGAGACGCTGTGCGATAAAGCTAATATGCGTTGATGTGTTGCTGGCACCAATGGAATGGTTATCCGGTTAGTTTAAGGGTTTGATGAGATTTGATGAGATGTAGATCTATCTGTGGTTGCGAACGACACACGTGTGTAAATGTGTTATTACATGTCTGCAGTAAGGATGCTAAAGGCTGTATCTTCGCTCGTTTCGGTAAGAGCTGACGACAAATGTGTATTCTATAGTAGCGTCATATTATCGTAACATTGCTTTCAAGCGGAAGCAGATCTTATCCACAGACTTGCACCAGTTGACTAATGATGTATATACACTATTATTATTTTTTAATTTTCTTTAAAAGTGTGTCCTTGGCATATTCTTAGTGCCCTACGTACATACGCACTCCATACACGCATTTTCTTTCTTATTGACCTGTCTTGACATTTCTATATCTTTATCCACGAAGGTATTGGATTTACTTGTATTCAGTTTTTTTAATTTGGCTTTCTGTGGCGCTGTTGTGAATGTGTCCTGTATTATCCAATCAACGTTGCTTATTTTCTTCACATTCTTGCTCTGCAAATTCACTTTGTAGATTTATAGTAAAATATTCAAGAAAATTGCTCTGCCTGTCTGTATTTTTCTACACAGCACTAGAAACAGTTTCATTTACAGTTTTTCTTTCGTAATTTAAAGATATAAAAGATAGCATTCTTCTCGTAAGACTCCATGTTTTTGTAATCAAGGTCACTCAGCCAGGTTCGTTGCGATCCGAGGTGTTTGAAGACAAAAATGGTGTTTCGTCCACGGAAATATTGAATACGTATCTACTTGCCATCTAGTGTTTTAAAGTTTAATATTGAAAAGAATTAGTCTGTTAGTTGTATATTGAAAATAAAATTGTGTCATGATATGAGTTTTGTTGTTTCATTTATCAATTTATTACACTGCTATGGTCATAATTATCACAACGGTCGGATTACCGGATTACATTGTCCTGGCAAACTAAGATAATATTGGCGTAATACGTACCAAAACACAAAAACTGGTCAGTAAATACCCTTTCCATGTCTTAGTATTGTGCAAATAGTCCTAACAGAGTGGTCAAGTTGATATGCGGACACGTCTGGGACGTACTTACGATCCCTATAATACGAGACATTTGCTATACCTGTACCGGCAGCAAAGTTAAATAATCCCATAAGTACCATCATTTAACCACGGACTAGGCACTATAATTACATTTAAAACAACACTAATATTTTGTGACATCGGCATACAAAAGAGCTTACGTTTCCGTTTGTATTCATGTCAATATAAAATATTTATCTGCTGCACATTTCCAACATCATTGCTGTGTTCAATCTTGAAACAAATGCAGTTATGTTAACTTAATACAAATAGACGTAAACATTAGTGTTGATTACGGATAGTTGGTTGGATGTGGCTGTTAGTCCTGACTCTCGAAATTATGTGCTTTTATTGATCACAGACAGTCAATGAAATTATACATAAAGAATCTTCTTAAAAACAGATATTCGCATTATTGAGACGAGCCTATGGAAATCATTATTCAGAACTCTTATAACATTACTTTAAAAATTATGTTATGGCCCGTACTTAAAAGAGATAGAAAAACGTGTTTTACGATATCACCTTTATTATATGAGTAGTTTTTATTCTCAAATGAAGGATCGCCAGTCAACTTCGCTGACGGAATCATATTCCAGAAGCTCTGTTTTATGTCTTCCATCAGCTGAACTTCGGTTTCGTTAAAGTGCTGGCCATATTCTACAACAAATTGCATAGTTATCGTATATTTACTTCGAAAAAGAGTGCGTCTCTTATCAACTCATCATTTCATGTTGTTTCGCCATCCTGTCTTGGAATTAGTTTTCGTGTTTATTTAAGACAATTTGTTAGTCATTAAAACACTGAAATGTAATTGCGAACTAATAGAAACTGATCAATCAAACAACAAATGACCATAGGACAAACATATGCGTTTCCGCGTTACGATTCTGAAAGAAATGGAATTCACATCTAGTTGAGCAATTGTTTAGAACAAAATAATGTTATAAACGTTCATGGCATTGCATTGCTTTAGACGTTTTGCAACATACGCAAGCCCTAAGTGAAAACTGGCTACGTAACAGAATTAAGAAGTAATTATACCCCTGCAAACCTTAATTAGAGCCGAATAGTTGTACAGCATAGTATCGGTCGGTCCGCCCTTCCTACTTAGTTTGCGATCTATAATATGAGATTTTAGGGCCCATGACCGTCTAATAACTTATAAGTGCTTTTGTTTGGGGCAATGAGTGACTCTCGTTGATTTTCGAGTCAAGGTCACGGTGACCTTGTATGCCAAATCCGTTTCCTACCACTTACTCAACAATGCAAGTGCCCTCGGTTCTCAAACGTTTTGTGTTCATTGATCTTAGTTATTAGATGATCCTTTTTAATTTCTTGACAAACGCAAAGATTATGAAGACCTTATTTATGTATGCACAAATCGTTTCAGACCGACATCGCACGAGCATGGGACTGTCAAACAATATAGGTACATTGGTCTTGGAAAGTAGACTACTCTTATTGACTTTCGGTCGAAGGGTCAAAGGTCAAGGTTACAGTGAGTTTGTGTGGAAAACACATTCAGACAAATTATAACGCATGGAGTATCGGTCCTCAATATTATGTTCAAAGGTCAAAGAAAAGTTGACCTTAACATACGATAACATGTTCTGATTCCAACACGCTGGTGAGGTGGGAGTAGCATGCTTTACAATCAGTTTCCGTCTCTTTCATTGCCATGAATATGATAAAACTTGGTTTTTAATTTATGTAAATTCCATTGCAATTATAATCAAGGGAGGCTACATATGGATGTTAAAATTTTTAATACATTGTTATATTGTTATAGTCTCCCTTTAAGAAGCAAAATCATTCCGGTTGAAGGATTCATGCTTTCGATTGTTTTATTACCGTGACCAATATGTTTAAATAAAATTTATATCAGATCTTTAAAAACACAAAAGCGCCATGGGTTTGCAAACATTAATTTACGCGAAATAACATACCTTTTATACTTTGGTCAAGGTCCGCTTCGTATTCTCTATTTGCAGTAACGAAGATATCTTGAATGACCTAAAATACATTGTAGAGTTTTATTTTATACCGCGGATATTAACTAAATGCAATTTAATCAATGAATGCGGAAGTAAACAGGACGCGCGGCAGACGACATTGGTATTTTAAACTCATTTCTAAAAAGCCTGCGTTTACAGGGTCGATTTGATCGTCGCTGAAGAGTCGTTTCAGCGTCGTTTTCATGAAGCTCAAAACCAATGCAGAATTGTATGGCGTAAAATTCAAATGTACTAAAGTGTTTAAACGTTGTGCAAGGGTATGAACATTAGAAGATATTTTCGTTTCAGGTTAAACAGAATTTTAAAAAATCAACCACTATTTTAGTTTTGCATTTGGTTCAAATCAGAATAAATAGAATCTTTTATAGCTGAAGGTTCTTTCATAGCAGAAGGTTGAAACGAACCCATTTTGAGAAGACTGTGCGTACCTAATACGCATGTGTTAATGCAATAGTAATGGGACATATTTTGCGATAAAATATTATTAAATGCAACCAACGATCAATATTTTTAACAATTAAATGTTAATGCAAGGCCTCTGATTAAAAAAAAAACATGCATATTCCTGTTAAAATTATAGATTGTTTAAACAGTACAATTAACAACATTAACATATATGAGGACCTATAAAAAAGGGAAAGCCCTCAGGAAGCATAGCCTGCACGAGAAAACAGCAGCCTCGGTTTTATTGAAGCTGTTCATCAGTGGTAATGAATGATGCCACACCACTGACGCCCCCTAGCGCATGAGCAGAACTCCATTTTCAAATGTAAACAACATACATGTACACTCTAAGATTACCTTCGTTGGTGCATGGAGTTTAATACGGCTAAATGTGAAAGGTATGTTGCTATGAAATTTTGAGTTCTGCATGCCCGCGTGAAATCTATTGTTTTGGCTAATTAATGGT
>Ga0224511_10002271_pt1 | contig 12783 bp, 11 predicted proteins | sample SF_May12_sed_USG_2_FD_169988 | JGI IMG/M metagenome (GOLD analysis project Ga0224511, IMG submission 169988) | Sediment microbial communities from San Francisco Bay, California, United States - SF_May12_sed_USGS_8_1 | ecosystem: Environmental > Aquatic > Marine > Sediment | place: USA... | reverse complement strand
CATACAGGAGAGAATACGAATACGAAAAGAAAATAACCCAGCCAATAAGGCGTGGAATGCTCTCCGGGAGCAGTTACGAGCCATGACAAGGGGAGACAATGTTAGACGGGAACTGTATGAGAGATATGGTATCGTACCCAAAGTGGGGCAGAAAATTCCCGAAGATGAAATGAAACCGAGGTTATCATGTGACCTGAAGGAGTTGGTAAATCGGTTTCAGTCAGTACATATAAAAAGACTGCGCATAGCTTTCACGTGACACGTGCATTGTATTTTGATAGCAGAGAACATGGGCTGCCTTGTACTGGTAATGGATATATGGGCTTTGGATGGTCACTCGTAAGCGATGTCGCATTATCTGCTGTGGTTATATACACACACGTGTGGAACAAAAAAGTTGGGTACAATTGGCTCACCCGATAACAAGGGTTTAGGGAATTCTGTGCTGGCTTCTGGCATGGTACCGAATACCTGTGGACCCAGGCATCCTATTTTACTAGTGTACGGTTTTCTATACTATACGTATACTTCTATAATTATCTGAATCCAGTCTGTGTTGGATACCGTAGACCAACAGGTTTCTTAACGCGTGCATAATCATTACTGAAGAGACCGAGAGAATGGCAGGTGGAATAAAAGCATCAAATGATATTGGCCATAAACGACGCCGTTAAGCTGGCAGTCCAGACTAAAACAGTTTGGGTAAATCGCTGGTTGAATGATTCTTGACTGCAAGCTTGCACATAAAGAAAGCATTCAAGCTGACCTTCAAAGTAGGGATCTTCAGCATGTAGGTTCATATGTTAAGTAAAGAGCACAGCATTACTGTTTAGTGAACTCCATGGTAAGCAGAGCATGATTGGGTGGCCGGCAGGGCAACCAACCTATACAGGGGAGGGAGATAAGTCAACAGTTTAAGTAGTGGTCAGCTCAACATCTGTGAGCTCCACAGCAACATTTTATTACAGAATCATCACCAAAATATGCACTACACTGTCTATAATAGCATCACACGAGAAAAATGTGACAAAACAACAGAAGACCTGCGTTAGTAAAAACAGCCAGTCAGTATTTAACTGCGTTGGTACACAGTGAAATATCATAGCGTGATTATGAAATTATAGTAAATCTGTGATGAGGGCTGTACGTGGGTAGGGATGTACATGGCTTTAGTCGTTCACATTAAGAGAATAATATAATAAGCGGGCTAATAAAGTAAAGCAAACTACCTTGCCAAAGGCTTGGACTTGAAAAATGAATAGAATAGACTTCGGCTTGTAGGGCATTTTAGTGAGGGCTTAGTATTGTCGTGAGCACTGATGCTAGCATCCAGAAGTAATGGGATATGAAGTGGCAAATTTGGTCATAATGTCACGAGACAGATTTCTCACCGTTGCGCTAAAGCTGCATGTACACATAGTAATCATACCATAGCACCAACGATTGCATTTACACAGATTTTCTTTTCGGATTTTTCTAGGTTTTGTATTTTTTTTGGTATTTTTAATGATTTTTAGAGCTAATACGGAATGCAAAGGATTTTGATAACACAGAGGCTTACTAGTCTGTTGTGAACAAAAATACTGACTACACTTTGTCATGTATGCATTTACGGGAGAGATCAAGGTTAAGTGCTGATTATTGTCACAATAGGTCGGGCACCAACAGCCAATACAGTCAGAGCATTGATGAGATACACAATATTTCTAGAACCGGTTTGAGATATCCTTTTCAATACTTAGTATGCGACTCATTGTATGAGAAAGAGAACGGGCACTACACCAATTGGCCAGCATCAAACTATGACTAACGCGTCTCGGGGTGGGAGAGATACTCTGAATGATGGATACCATCACCATAGATTGGGCCCGATAGGCGCGTGTCTAACCTATATACTGCAGTGATGGGAAAGCTTCGTGCACAGCTTTGATGCTGCAGTAAATTTGGAGAATTGGCACTTAGAAATGATAAAATATTTGATTGCAATGGTATACACATACAATGACGCCACTTTGAAGATCTGGTTGGTATAAAATAGCTGAATGTCACGTTTTTCATTTTCTTTTTGGGTTTTTCAAAGGTTTTCTAGAAATTCTTCAGAAGGCATGTTAATAAAAAGCTCTATGGTTTAGTGGTATGTTTTGGTGGACATGGTCGCCTATCACACATTTTTTCAGAAGAACGGGTGTCAAGGGCAATATTAATAAGGGTAGTATACGACTAATAAGGCATAGTTACATCCGAAAAATGCATACACCGTCCATCTGCACACCATAATCATTATGACTGAATTGTTTGTAGCACACGTAGATTCAATTGTATAGATTAGAATACAGTAGGCAGGAGGAGTTGATTCGTGGTAATTCTTTCTATAGTTACCCAGCCGATAATACTCTCTGTATGGCAACATTAGCCGAGTGGCGAGCGGCTCACATGGAGAACTCATTGTTAGCTAAGTAGTCGGCAGTTGGAAGAAGACCGCTGGTCATGCTGCTGTCTAGCAGGTTAGGGCTGCCCCAGGTGGAGTTGCTCGATGTGTTATTGCCCCACAGATTGGCGCTGGTGGACGCTGGCATTGGCCAGAGACCTCCGGATGGTGTGGAAGTCATAGAGTTGGAGCGGTTTATGCCGGGCTCTCTACTGTGTCGCTGGCACTGGTCGATGATACGCTGAACCTACATTGCAATGAAACCATCATCCTCTTGCTCATTACACCGTCTCTATATGGAAATCAGGATTCGGTGCGTCAAGGATTTCAGACTGACACAGATAAGATGGGATAATCTCAAATGATATGTGATTATGCGGGGTATGGTTGGGCTGGGTGTATCTGACTAAAGCCTTGATAAGAGGAACAGGCCTCAGCAGTGCGCGCGATAAATTGAAGACTATTATTAGCTTTCAGCATGAATAGTCGAGTTCCTGATGTTCGCAGATGGGGCAAGGCTATTTCAAAGTCGCGTTTGTAGTAAGTATCCCTAGAGTAATGAAGCAGTGATTGGGCTTACTACCCATGGTCCTACGGTTATATAGTTACTCACCTCATTTTCCTCAACAAACTCGGCCATTATCGTAGTATTGCCGAGCACGCACGAGTTGAGAGATTTCTGTGCCTTCAATCCTTCAGCGCGACTGCTGTACTGCACTAGTGCCTGTCCGTTGTGTTGGTTGACGAAAAAATTGTGGAGCGGTCCGTGCTGCAGGCAAAGAGTCTTGAGCGTTGCTCCATCTATCTGCGGCGTAAGGTTGCGTAGCACAAGCCAAGTGCTGTTACTGTTGGAGCCAGAACCACCAGCCGAATCCCAGCTGGAGCCAACTGCAAGCATGGAGCAAGCGCATTACAGTTACATTACAACCAGCGATAGCCAATGAGTTGTGAGTGGGGACTCGCGTGGGTTCTTTCGACAGATTTATACAACAGAGACGACTGCGCGACTGGTTGTTAACGGCAACAATAAAGCCTTTGCCTTGATCGATTATGCCCTACCGATCGTCAAGTTAAAGACGGAAAAGTGCATTGTGATTGGCTGGTAGGTTGATTAGACACCAACCTGGACTGAATGCAGACACCTTCTCTGTAGGGCCGTGAGGCATAGAAATACTGCGGTTGATGTTCTTATTGAAGCCTGGGGGTGGTCTCATGGCATGGTTGCCCCAGTTATCACCACCCGGTGAGGCGGGACCACCAGTTGACCAGGTGCTTCGTGGAATGGATGCGCCGCTAGAGCTCCATCCAAGATCAGTGCTGCTACGACCTGCGGTAAGAAAGAAAGACCACCAAACAATAATATGACTTGCAATGAACGATTCTTAGAGCAACAACTAATACATTGTCAAGTGATTACAGATACATAGACACTTACCTGATGTGCTGACAGACAAAGACTTCGCCACGCTGCCAGGAGTCATGTTGGGATCGTCTTCTACCTTGTTGGATGTTCCTTGCCATGGTTGTCCTGGTATAAATTCGGGTATATCAAAGCTAACGGGTCCGGATGACTGAGATTCGTTGCGACTGTCGAGGAACTGGTTGGCTGAGGACATGTTTGACCAACTAGCGCCTGATTGGTTGCCGGCATTTGACCAGGTGTTGTTTTCACCAAGCATGCCGCCTACAAACAAGGGGAGGGAAAGTCTGTCATATGAAAGAACCAACCGTTATGTTCTATCGATACAAACATGTACGCAAAGCGATTCTATGGACCAAAAGCTGAACAAATTATACTCATCTAATTTCTCTTCAAGCGGTTTATGCAACTTTTTTACATGTTGACCTGATTGAAACCTTCGCAACTGAATTTCAGACTATAGCCTTGGGATACTTTTGTACCAGGGATACGGAGCAGTCGGTAGTTAATTACCTTGCAGGTTTGGTGTTGAGTGAGATGGGTGGAGGTGTCTGCCACCCGGTGCCTTGTCAGACACTGGGAGATCACTCGGCATCTTCTTCCACTGACTGAGACGAGACTGTGGCGTGTTGCCGGTGTTTGGCAGCAGTGACAGGTTGGACAAATGATCGGGGATAGAGTTGTCGCCTGACATGCCTGGGCCCTGTGAAGATAACAACAGCGCTGCGAGTTAAACAGCCAGGAAAACAGAGCCAGTGTGTTACACCAAACTACTCTTAAAAATATGTTGAAAAACCTATGTAACTGTGACATGCTACGCCTTAGGAAATGCGCTGTACTTATCTTACCGCTGACCAGTCATCATTATCTTGATCATCACTTTCATTGCGGTATGATATTTACCTGAGGAGGAAGCAGTTGACTTTGAATCGCCTTCATACTAACAGAGATACGGTGCATCTGCTGCTTGGTATTCTCAATGGCCTGTTGGTTATGTCCCCTGTTTCTCATCTGCATAAGGAGCGATAGAATGTGAAGACATTTTCAGAATGCAACTTGGGCATGACCAATAGCCAGGGTGTATGAAAACGGCAAAAGCGACAGTCACCCCTTCCCTTCACATCAATATGGATCGCATGAACCAGTGATTGCTTTCATTAATCATCATAGGAGTCGATTGTAGGATCTCTGGGTATGTAAATCAACTCATGGCTACTGGATTCTGTTTACCTGAAGGGCATTATCGTGGAGCTGCTGGTACTGCTGCTGATGTGTGAGCAATTGTTGGATAGAGAGGAGAGTCTTGTCGGTGAGTGGCAGGTTGAGAATGTTGGGATGGATATTGCCCATGCGCACGCCCAGCTGCAGCTGATGTACTATCATTCTCTGCTGATTTTGCTGCTGTTGCTGCTGCGCAGAGCTCGAACGGCCTAAAAGGATCAAATGCAACGGAATTGAGAAGAATGCCGAGGATCATAGACTGACACACAATGCGACTCATGCAATTTTTTCTTAGGGGTTTGATTCAAACCTATTAAGGCATAGATTGCAGGTATTGCAATAGCATTTCACTTTCAAGGTTGGCTACTGACCTATGGCATTTTTGTGCCTATGTGAGGTAATGCCCAGAGTTAACAAGCATATACTCACCCATGGGGTGGGGCTGAGAGGAGTTATGTTTGACAGCACCGGTTCGTGCGCCTACTGGCACATTCTTGGTGAGTTGAGCATTATTGTTGAAGGGAGTATTTTGCATTGGGGGCACCATGTGATTGAATGGCCGGTCACCGGGTGGCATATAGTGACCATTGTTGTTGTACAGATCACTGATCGCACTCTGAAGGTTCATGTCATTGGCAATCAAAGAGCGAAGCGCTTCATCTTTCTGCAAACAATACCATAAGTTTAAAACGAGTACATAATGATTAGCCTTTTTTCTAGCAGCAAGAGCACCCATGGTTTGAGTTGATGACTCTGCTAGTCTGTTTATCACCAGACCAGGATAATATATAAATTGACGTTTCGACGCTCATATGTATCTGCTACATCCTAGGTTGCCATAAACAACACAATAGGTCGTCATCACCCGCAAGAGGTCTAAAAATACACCTTTCAGCATGGGAGGAGCCTCTCGTTTATTACTTACCGAGAATCCCAATCCCATTATGTGCTGCACCATCTGGTTGCGAGTTTGGGTTGGGGTCGAGTTGCTGCTATAGGGACCCAACTTATTCATTGAGGGAGGCATGGGATTCTCCGGTATAGGGCCCTGAAATAAATGACAGTAGTTACTGTACCGCTGTCAGTTGAACATTTTCACCGTGATAGCAGATCATTATAATGATAGTGGTAATGATGATACACCGCCAGCAGGCGCTGTGGGTTGCGCACACAGAGTGTATACAATCAGATTCCTAATCCATAACAACGCTTCTAGTTTACAAAAAGAAAACCAGTGAAACTGACGTACATGTCTGCCTTGGGGTGGTGGCATTTGTCTCTTGAAGCCTGCAGCACTTGACCAGACCGAGTTACTCTCATTCCAGTCACCCATGTCAGCATCGTCAGCATACGCGGAATCAGATTCGCTCTTCTACAAACAAATATTCTACGCATGTACCCTGTTATACGGACGTGTTGTACTGATGGTTGACAACATTACTGTGGTACAGTTTGGTTATGGTAGATTCAAACCAGGAACATTCTTTGTAAGATCGATCATTCTCCAAAGCAAAGCACAAGCTAACATCAAAGGTAGCTAACAAGAACATTCTTTTGTGATCTGAAAGCTGACAAAGAACATTCCTGGTTTGAACCGACCATTACTAGATCATAGTTTAGCATGAATGACCATGGATGGGTCCATGTTTTCATGGTTCTGAAGGCAACATATTTTTTAACAAAAACTCCTTCAATTGAGCAATGAATCCCGCAGTGAATCTTGAGTGATTATTTCCGTTACACCAAAACCACTTACAAATGACCGACGATCTCTGAAGTGACCGTCTCCCCCACCAGATTCTTCCCAGGGCTTGCGATTATTCCAGCCAGGTTGCGGATCACCACCCCATGAGGTGCCATTGCTTTGCTGGCCCCAGGAACCACCGCTGCCGCCCTGGCTGCTGCTACTCCAGCGACTTTCAGGGTTGTTCTGTGAGTTCCACCCCGCAGACTTGGGAGGCGGCTGATCACCCCAATATGCATCTACAAGTGAAGTTTCTCATGGGTATAAAGAGAAAATGACCAAGAAAAATTACTGTGAAGTGGTTCGTCGGCAAGGCTTCCTACAGTAGGTTATTGCCAGTAGACAAAAGGCCGATGGGGTAATATAAAATAGGCTAACAAACGCATGTTTTCTGACTAGTAGTGTGTTGACGAGTGGACCAACATGAATACAGGAGAGGAGATCGTGAACTCACTTGTCTCGGGCGGTCCACCTCGGGGTGGGCCACTGGGGAGAGGTCCGCCCCAGTTGGGCGGTTTCCCATCACCATTCACAGACCAGCTACCATCTTCTCCGGGATTGTCACCGAGTGATGGCGGACTAGAACGATTGGGAGGTGGAGCTGACCAGGCTGCGTCGGGAGTATCACCCCCGGATGACTGCGAAGCTGACCTAGGCTGACCCGGTATAGGAGGCTGTGCGGCTGGGTTCCAGGTGTTTGTTGGATCTCTACAAAGCCAATCCGATAATGAGATAACTGACGATAATATGCGCAACCAGAGGAGAACGTACAATTCCTCACAGGGCTTCCCAATGGGTAGCAAGATTTGAAGACTGCTGAATCTAAAACTGAAGAAGGCTTGTAAAATGCTCACTGTATTGACTCCGGCTCTTTACTGGCTGGTACATCATCCCACAGAGCATTATCTTTGCCTTTTGAACCCTCGCCATTCCACACATTTGGGTCATTATTACCAGCAACTTTCTGGTTCCAGGTACTTTTATCTTCCCACTTGTTGACAGATGGGTTTTTAGCAGCTTCCCAAATAGCCGTTCCTGCCAAAATAGACTTAATGCCATTTACAGCTTTCAGCACCCGAGAGCTATGCAGCAACAAACTTGATGAGTGACCTAGAGTAGCTTATACACCACTTATGTACATGAAAGGTCCAAGAAACCACTCTGACATACAATGCATGTACCAAGCGGGTGGTAGCGCCAAAACGACACCATTCAGCATTGTGCCGGCGAGGTTACAATTGCGCACACAGGCAATGCGTGTTTCAATACAAAATGCATACGTACATTACCACAACACATCGCGCTGGCATACCACTTTACAGGGAAGTGAACACATTTACACCCTTACCGTTATTTGGGGCAGCCTGCCACTGGTTCGAGTCATCTTGTTTTTTCTTTTCCGGTGGTTTACCCCAGTGTGTGTCCTGTCTGATAGGAACTCGTCCCCAGCCGTCTGGATTGTTGATGGATGCCTCGATTTGCTGCTGCACAGGATCAACAGGCTCCACGGGCTTTGGTGGGGGTTTGGGTAAGCCTTTTGCTGCCGCCCCGGCCCATGACGTTGGACTAGTTTCAGTAGCAGGAGGAGACCCGAATTCAGCGTTTGAGGCGCTGGTAGTTGGGGAGGTAGTGCTCGATTGACCAGCGCTCGAAATAGCACCCCACTGCCCTGAGGCAGTGTTTGCGCTGGCCGTTGCAGCGGACGATACTTTCTGTACCGGCTGACTAGCTGTACTAGTGGGCCATGTGCTGACAGCGGTGCCCTGGCTGGTAGCCGGGGGCTGTCCCCACTTCGACGAGCTTGTGGACGGATTAAACTGACTGGTTGGCGCTCCCCAACCATCTGCTCCGGTGTTGGCTAATTGGTTCGGTTGGCCCCATGATTCATTGGCGTCGCCGCCATCACTATTGGCCCATTGACTGGCAGAAGAGTTGGCACTAGGCATTCCCCAGTTGGACGTTGCGGAGGCCTGTTGCTTGGACAAGCTGGGGGATTGCGACCCCCACATGGACTGCGCGCTATTGGCTGATGATCCCCACTTCGGCGATGCTGAATTGTTGTTACCCATAGATGATGGGAATGCAGATTGACCCCAGCCCATAAATTGGCTGTTGCCGCTAGCCGTACTTGAGTTTGGCTGGTTAGGATTCTACAACAAGAGCAGGCTCATGAATTGCAGGTGTTCACTTCTATAGGTGACATCCCATCATAGTAGCTTCATCATGTCCCTTTGACCTTTCGGTGAATGGCCCAGCAATAAGGTTATTGCATTATACTGCATTGTGGAAGGCAACAGCTCAAAACCTAAGCCACACTGAGGGGTCATTATGCAACTGCTTCTCAGTAAAGTGGGATGCATCAACCGAGAGGAACTTTATTGAGGTTGTAATACAGCCTTGAAGATCACATCAAACATTCGGACCAGAGAATCATTCAACAAGTCAACAGACCTTGTGTTTCCCGTTTTAAAATTACAGACCTGTTTGCCATCCCAGCCGGAAGTCATTGTGGAAGAGCTGTCAGCTGACCATGGCTTCTCTGAAGAGCTTCTGTCAAATGCACCATCCTGCGAATTGACTACAAAATAATGGATGGGGCAATCAATGCGAGTTGAGCCTGTCTCGAGGCTAGAGACTTTTAGTTAATAAGGACTACAAATGAGCTCGGTTGTTCTGTGACAGACATAAAAGCCAGGAATTTCGACAACAAGGGTCGGAAAGGCTGACTCGGCAACTCTGATGGGCAGTGGGCATTCAGAGTGTCACACGCAGGCATGTGGGTAGGATTGTAAGCAAAGTTCACTCTCACCTGAAGTAGAATGTATCACAGAGTTTGAGGTTGCGTTGTCTGAGAGAGCACCTGTTTGCTCCTGATTAGAAGCGAGAACACTAGCAGCACCGCTGGTCATCATAGATCCTGAGGTTTGCAACTGAGCCGTTGTTGGGTTGCACAAGCCGTCTTTTTCACCTGTCAATATTTGCAAGAATTAGCCCAAGTCTTGACAAAAGGGGGCGAATGGTGATGGGGAGAATATAAAATGCATGCAAGGAGGCTGCCGTGACTGCGGGTGCAAGCAATGATAACAACAAATAAACACACAACAGGAGCCAAACGAATGGGAAAGACACGCTATGCAGTCTCCATTACCTTTCAGACCAATAGACGGCCACGCGTCCGTGTCTTTGGAATCAACAATGATTTTGGCAGATTTTTTCTTATCGGCCTGGCAACCCTCTTTTGTTGCTGCACTAGCGACACTGTTCCAATTTGTAGCGGGGTTCTGCCACGTACCTATATCTTGGGTTTCATGGACACCTTCTGTAAATGAATCAATCAATGGATTGATCAACAGAATCCAACCGACACAAGCATGCTGCAGCGAATCTTATCTAGAAGCATTACTTCCAAGCGCAAAGCGACCTATAAAGCGACACCTTGGCAGTGCAGACCAGTCCATAACACCATCGGCCAGCGTGAACACAGACTTTCCTAAACAATGACTCCAATCAGAAACAGATACAAGCAGAGAGCCAGTGCCCGGGAATAATCATCAAAATTTCATTTAACCAGGACAGTCGCAGATGCACGCAGACAGTGGAGACTCTACATCAAAAAAGACGGCTACCATCTTGCGACAAGATCCAAGACCAAAACGATTATATTGTTACCATTTGTCAACCGAACCGAAACTAGGATGATGGCTTTACACAAACAGCGGAGAGATCAAGAAACTAGACTTGACAGTGGATAATGGGTATAGAAGATGAAAGAAACTGGTTTAGAAGAATGGGCACATCTTTTCAAAGGCCAAGAGAACTACTGTTGGCAAAGTAGACAGGGCCACATTCTATTCTATCCGGTTTTAAATGCGACGAGTTCCAGCTTATCGAGACACAGACACACCAAAATTTAATAAAAAAACAAACCTATCAAATGGGAGAAAAGGACACTGTTGCCCACCAAGCCAGGGCATACGAGATGCTGCGTGCCACGAATCAACAGAAATATAAACGCATTTGCACAGAAAAAACTAGAGCAGTAGGACAGAGACCACGAACTTACCAGTTGCATTTTGAGCCATTGTGTAATTGTCACAGAATGTGTTGAGCTGGATTGCCGTTTATGCGGCAGTCTAGGAGAATGTCTTTGGCAATGTAGTTGAATAGAGCTACAACAGAGCACAATAAAATCAATACTGATAACGGTCTGCGCTAAAAGCCAGCTGATGCACCCTGATGTGAGACTGCGGTCAGTAACCAATGACAGTTTGGTGAATTGAATCAAATAGTGCCCAGTAGTATTTGGTAATGTTGTATACACAGATAGTATTTATGACGGGACTGTGCCATTTTTAAAGTGTTTACAATATATTTGTCTGGATTTACCTGTTAGTCTTTGGCAGATAGACTTATATATAGATACGAATGCCTACAAAGTAAAAATACCAATGAGCTGCGTGAAAATGACAGACACATCATCCCTGGTATCTTTGGTCAGAGACTCTGGTGAGAGACTCAATTCATTCCAACAACAGCTTTTAAAATGCTAGTGAATGGTTGGCTCAACCATTGAAAGCAAAACCTGATTTGGAATCACCCAGAGCAGAGAGATAGCTAGTGGCTCTACTCACACAGTCTAATAGCCTAGTAGATAGCAGGATAAATTATTGACTTGATCTGTGTGTAGTTAGATGTAATCTCACTCCAGGTCACACAGTCTAAAAAATCCATTATCAATCATCAGTTTGAAGCCGACCCTATAGGGTGTGTCATCACCCTTTACAGAAAACCCTTGCCATGCTATTTGGTTGGATTGAGCTGCATTCATAGAGGAAAAGTTACAAACGGTTTCCGTTGAAGTTGGTCTGCTCTAAATGTAAAAGCCAACTACATTATTCTGCTCAGTTCTATGCTTACCGATAGCGCTTAGGTTGATTACTAGTGGCCAAACTAACAATTGGTCATTAACAGATTGGCCCATTTCCAATGATGAACTCATCATCAGACAAGAGCGACAATTGTTCAACAAACAGACAAGATCTCGAGGGTAAAACCATCACAGAATATGAGACGAGCTTATATAAGAGGAGATGTCTACGAGTCATGCAAATTGACACATTGTAGTCCGTCATGCGTGCAATTGGGCTAACTAAGGCAACCAAACGCGATACTTTCAATACATAACGTACAAGAAAGGCAAACAGCTTAGTGAGAAATTACTCACAAATGGAGTCTTTGATCATCACAGACGACTCGTTTTCCAAGATCTACAATTGAGACAGAGACGGGATGTAAACTGTCTGTGTATGATGTTCGTGTAGGCCATTACCAACTCAGCTGGGATCAGATAATTATCTTTACATCTAGGGAAACAATCAAGCTGCAGTTAGGGCAACAGGTCTGATTGTGGGACTAATTTGATGCCCCTAGTAAGTAGTTATCGCCTTAAGAACTGTTCGGACTGCAGTTACAATCAATTATCTTCTAAAAGAACCCAAAAGACGCAGCGCGCTTGCAGCTAATCGCCAGTTAGAGTGAATTGAGGATTAGTGTCCTGCGGCGGCGGAGATGAGAAGGACCAATGATATACAGTTTTGTGTGAAGTAAAATACAAATGATTCCAAGTTGGTCTGGGCAACTGCGGTACAAAATCCAACACTAATGCCTGTTATAGTTTTATATCCAGGCAGTTTCAGTTCAGTTCTTGAAATTAACAATCAATGGAGATCGGCAAGCTGGCTACAATTAGCTGCTTTTAGTCCTTCAAATTCTGAGTTGAAAAAGTTAAGTGATGCTGGTGAAAAAATGGAGCGGAAGAGCAAGGGATACTGACCCATGTCTTGTTATTAACAACATTATAATGGACCAACACATACATAGCCGTTACCAGTAGTACTAGATAACCAATAGACCCAGTAATCGGAGCAAGAACAACAAAGATAGCTAGTACAAGGCTAAAATAAATAGTTT
>Ga0224511_10002270_pt1 | contig 12783 bp, 8 predicted proteins | sample SF_May12_sed_USG_2_FD_169988 | JGI IMG/M metagenome (GOLD analysis project Ga0224511, IMG submission 169988) | Sediment microbial communities from San Francisco Bay, California, United States - SF_May12_sed_USGS_8_1 | ecosystem: Environmental > Aquatic > Marine > Sediment | place: USA... | reverse complement strand
CCCCCGCGACTCGCCCGTTGTACTATGTGTAATGTATTAGTATCCTAGATATGGGGCAAGATATGGATAGAACCCCGTTTTGCAGAGAACTACAACTGATTTCACTACCCACAAGAACTAGGATTATTGAGAACATGTGGAGACAACTAAAATGTTACGAATACCACACTATGTAACACAGTCTATCGGGAGTGACACCTGAGCTGTTTGCAAATCCGCAGTGCGTGCCGGGAACACCATACTTAATCTCGCAGTCCACTACACTCTCTAGGGTCCGTTACATTGTCAATATTATAGATTGCCTGTGCCGGGAATTACGCTGTGATAACATTGCGAGCAGCGTGTATCATATAACCCACACGCGTGCTATAATACTACTGCGCATGGATTACTTAGTTAATCCCCATAGCGCTCCTTTGCCTATATCCGCAATACACTACAGTTAATCAAGCCGATCTCAGTCAAAAAGAAGAATGTCTGTGTCAAACACCAGCAATACACCAAAAACAATTGCTCAATCCTAACATATTACACAGACACAGAAAAATCACCAGTCCTACGGAAGAAATGCGTCGAAGCTGGAGTTTTGGTAGTAAGTTTGATTGCAATCAGAAGATTTTTGCTAGTGAATGTTCTTCGTCCCGTTACTCAGCATTCAACAGATGCAGTATGACTTGGATCACTAAGTTATGGAATGTCCCTGGTTGACCCACTAATGTATCACAGACTCTTCTTTCACTGGTCATATTTAACTGCGAGTTTTAATTACAAAGAACCAAGCGTTGCTCTGGGACTATAGACTCAATGCGCTGCCCGCGATAAATGTATTTATGACCAGACCATGGCTAGAGATGTAAACTTAGCTCTCATGGCTACAGTTGGCAGATCAAAGCGGTGAATGTGGCGCCTCGAACCCAGATTATACAGACAGATGAGTAAGGAAGAATAATAAATAATAATGCAGGGGAGAGCCTGATTTATTACATTCTGCGGCGGGCTTTAGACACTCAGCAAGTGTTAATGCAAATTACAATTCAGCCGGTGAGTACCATGAGCACCCAGGGAGTAATCAACACTAGATCAGTGTAGATGTGACCAAGCTGACCCCAAGGCGGCCACACTTAATCAGAGTCAGTGAGGCCTAAACAGCGACAGCTTATAATCTCCTGACCTGTCTCAGTGGCATCAATCGTACAGGCATGTTAGACTCAAGCTGCTCTATGTCGGACTCAAGACAATCAGCAAGATATTGAAATTAACTTACCAAGAGAAACAACAAGAAAAAACTTGAATTCATCTTTCACTCAATGTTATCCATATGTAGGTTGACTGTCACGAGTTAAAGTGCGGTGTACTTATTATAGAAACAACGCTCAGCTTGGTGATATCAGATGCTCCGCAGTCGAACTTTGCAACATCAATGAATAGTCAGTGAGCATGTGGTGTTCTCCCAACCCCAAGCGCTACAGGCAAGTCAAGCAAGCCACAATGTATTTATTGAAGTGGTTTATGGCTTAGCATTAAAATAATGGCTATACGCTTGAAGAACCGTGGATTCCCTTTGATGTACGTACTGTGAGACCCTTGCGCTGAGTGGCTAATAGCGGTTCAATACTGCATTTTGATTGGCTGTTCAAATCTATTCAAGGCTGGGTATTCTCTAGTCTAACCACCCCAGTCCTTCAGGGAACAATTGTCTCGTATGATACGATACTACGATGACAATCTTGACAAACTAATGAACACAGTTATTTCGATTCATTTGGATCTATATTCATCTTTTTTGATACCCTGATCAGTGTCAGAGGTTTGCAGAAAGTGCCCTAACGAGTGTTTGACTCAGCATTTTCCAGAGTTCGTCAATAGGAGACTTTTTGTTTGCACCCGCGCGCCCTATAGAGATGGTAACTATTTGGGAGGGCCTCCTCCATTTAACACTAAGGTAAAGTTTTGAAGTTGAGACGGCTGTCAGTTGCCATATAATGTCATGGTTACCGCAGCCCATTGCTCACAGGCCTTTACAGAGTACAGATCACTTGACACTGGCTGAGATAAGATCTTCACACATTAAAAAAGTGCTCACAATAAGTGGATGAATCGAATTAAAATTAATGGCATTGACTTTCGGTATTAGTAAACTGATACATGTGAAAACGACCATGAAACATTAGACTCATGAGCGGCCAAGATCTGTAGGCTCTGTAGTTGCATTTTCATATAGAGTTGTTGCCTCCTGTGTTGTTTTGTGCGAAGAGTATATTCAATTATTATTGTCACAATATCGCATAATATTTTTTGTATTCTTTCAATAAACTAAAAAGGGAGCTAATTGATATTTTTGTTTGTTTCATCTGATTTTTGTTTCGAAATAAATAACTGCAGATTCATCTTGGGATGGTTACCTTTTCCCTGTTGGAAAGGATATGGGGTTTGGGGTTTTGGGATATGGGTTGATTTGTTTAGTGAAAGTAGTTGAGAAATGACTAAAGTACTGAGCCTGTCACACCTCAAATACTTGATAAAATCACAACCAAATGGCTTATAATATGCGATAGCATTTGGAAGACCATTCCTAAACAACAACATCTACCAGTGCAAATAGTTTGTTCTCTTCGGGCGCTTGGCCATCCTATTTAATGGACCTTCTAGCCCTGAGGCTTGTTGAAGCGATAAGAGCTAGGAAGGATGTGAGGAGCTCGTTCTCATAGTAGGGCTACAATCCAGGATCTTTTAATCTTGTGCCAAGCACTCTAGCCACTGAGCTATCCTGCTACCTGATGCTAGCCATAGAGTCTGTAGATATGATAATCAGAAATATATTCATGTAGCTTCTGATTACATGCCAAATAGCTACACACAAGGTCCAAACCATTGAGTATTTCGTAAAGCATCGAAAATAGCTGATTTGAGAGAAAAACCAGTCAGAGAGTATTGCAGTATTGGCAGGATGCCTGCAAGTTCAGTAGCTGAAGTACAGAGAGCATACCGTGCTCTAAATGAATGCTAGGAATAATGAATAACAATTTCAGCCAAATCAAAGTTTTGAACCATTTATAGTGATTTCTATCCAAAAGACATTGTGTTAGTTTTCTGGGATGGGTTCTTGCATATTTGAGCACTTAGTTCTGGTTGATAAGCAAAGTTGGGAGTTGTATAACCATGTTAGATTTTGAAACAAAGAAGACAACTCTTGTTAAGTGCAAATTATGCCAACGGTTGAATATATAGATTTGTCCTCCTCTAACTAGAGAGGATCATCTCTATCGTGTGATGTCGTATCAGGTATAGTCAGAGTTTAGCTCAAGACCTTATGTTGTCAGCACAAATGTAGCTTCTGTACAGAAGTTTTGACGGAGACTGCCTCTTCACATTTTTGGCAAATATAATCCTGGTATAATGGTTAGTGGTGGGTTTAGAGCATTGTTATTCTCCCCAAAGACCATTTTGAGAACAGGGCTTTTGCCTTAATAATTCTATCCATGTAAAATAAAACTAATTTATATAACCTAACAGAGCTAAACTATGGTCCCGAGCCCCTTCTTTTGGCTTACTTTCGGCTCAGTTAGCTAACTAGCAGAGTCATAATCAACAGATTGCGAGCCCCCTTCCCACTGCCGGTTTAGCTTTTCCTTTGTACAGGCTTTCAGCAACTTTTTCGCTCCAGATTACTAATGTGGCAAAGGGCTGAGAGGAGGTGGACTACTGGGTAGTGCTAGTAATAACATGAGAAAATTCATAATGATCTCTACACCCAACCTGCAATAGATACAAATACATCAGGTTGGAGAACCTACCTGCATGTGAACATTTTTATCAATTGAACCATCTGGGTATGCCTGAACCATTCGTTGTCCATTGACAGTGGAAACTGTACCCCAGTACCCTGGGAACTATGTTTCCCGCACTTTCAAAGCCAGGTACCACGTTTTCTCGAAACCATGTACACTGTACCCCTAGCTCGAAACCACGTACCCTCGAAACCATGTACTTCCACCAGAAATTTGACCAAAAAGGTGGAATAACCCACCAATGTTTTAAAATTAAGGCTAAACCCTTGACCTTTTTTATTGTTTTCACTTTCAATATCCAGGTTGAGACATGGTATTCTAACGCAAAAAAGTTGATGAAATTCTAAGTGATGAAAGTGGTAGAATTTATCCGATACATTGTGTCTTAAATTGATTATTGAAAAGGAAAACACAAAAGTGGTTCTATAGTTTGTCTATCTCAGGTTGTGTTATACTGAAAACACAAGGACTTAGCCTAATTTTTAAACATTATTGGGGTGATTCTACTTTTTTGTCAAGTTTCTGATGGAAGTTCATGGTATCTAAAGTACTGAGTACATAGCTTTGAGTTTGAATCACAAAATACATGGTTTCGAGAGCACGGCTAGCTGGTTTCGAGAGTGCGGGGTACATGGTTTCGGAGGTACTGGGGTACAGGATACGTCGTTTCTCACTACCCGAAACTGTGTCCTTCGCATTCGCAATATTCTTTACAGTACGGCATGATCGTTGACCGCCGTGTTTAGATTCTTATTTACACAGTATTTAAGTTTCAACAAGCCAAAATTGACACAACAGCAAATCCCAGAGACACAGAGACGTAGAAGTTTCCATGTCTCTGGCAAACACCAATTGAAGATTTCCAACTTACAGAAGAATCAAAAGTTGAATCGCTGTTAATTTTATTTTAACAGCCAATCTGATTTCTCCGGAGCACTTGACCCATTAGATCTAAGCTCCGCCTTTTCCTTTTTCTTTCCCAGTCAACAACCAGAAAAAGCTGGTTTGGCGCTTGGACTGTCATTACCTTTTTGCAGATTTGTGCGATAGGACTATGATGCGCGGAGTGACAGTCATCGTACTGTGTATAGCGGTGTCTGCTGTTTTTGGCAACGGGCCAGATGGACGCGATACGCACGAAGACATCAAGGCTTTTCCATTTGATACCCCTTACTTGAAGAATGGTCTTCCATTGCCATTACCAACCACTTGGACACACACCGACAAGGTGTTTGCAGTCAGGAGCGATGGATTCGTGTTTAACGCTACAGGACATACATGCGATGACTTGGAAGCTGCCTTTGATCGCTACTACAAGATGATCTTCGACACCCCCAACAGCGTAAGCCACGAACTATGGCTAAACTTCTTTTTTTATCGTCTTGTCAGTGTTTTGAGTGAATGAATCGGTGACAAGTCTATAGACGAGTATAGTCTTATTAGTATAGTATAGAGTGTAAACCGTGGTGAGTTTGTGACTCAGCGAAATATTCACTCTCTTGTGTAGCTGTTGGTAATCTACTGGAAATATTCTTGTTCTAGAAATAGTCCATGAGTCCTATTCTAGCTGCTAGAGAGGTTAAGATGCAAATGGTTACTGGCAACAGTTACCTTTCCGCGCAATATACATAAGCGTGCGTGTCATGCGACGAAAAGGATTTCCCAGGCGACTCCTAACCGTTAGCAAAACCAGTAGTATTTTATAAACGGTTACAGCTCCCATTTTGTCTTGTTCTACACGCCGTCAACCTCGGTGCAACCTACCTGGACGTCTTGTTCGAAGTCGGAGTACTAGCGCTGTGGTACTCTTCTTCGAAGGGCTCTATCATATAATTTCATGGGTTCTAAGCTGCAGTAACTATAGGAACTCTGCAAAAACGAGATGGCTACCTCGTTTTGATCGGTGTAGTCGCTGGTTTCTCCTTTCTCGAAGGGTTTCGTGGAGCGCTACACTGGAACTTGGCATCTTAACCTCTCTACGCATTACGGTTACGTTCGGCCAACGGTTAGAGCAAACCGTTTTGGCATACCGTTCGCATGTTAACCTCTCTACTTTGAAATCCGAAGACCCACATCATCCATAAAATATCGATATCCCATTTTTCTGGGGTATTTCTGTCTCCGAGGAGAGATAACAATGATATCGTAACCCAACAGAAAACCAGAAATTAGCGAGTAGCGACAGAAAAATATGTAAATTGCTCATTTTACGATCCTTGGTCTTCAATAAAAAAGGTGCCCTGTATTTTAAAAAATGAATCCCGGCAAATGAGAGAGTTTCTAATTCAATGCCAAATTCCCCCCCCCCCATTTTTTATCAGTGACTGGGAGTGGGAGAGTCACGTTTCAAAACTAAAACCTGGTCTTGTTAATCTGTGGTGAGACACAAATAATAACAGAAGGCTAGTCAATCGTGTGATTGGGGTCACTATTCTGAAAAGCTATAATGCAGGGATGCAGGCTTATAATATGCATTATCTAGCCTCCCCACCACCACCCTGAATCAATGATTACTACTTGAATTGCTATTCCTACTGACTTTTTTGTTCGAAAAGAGCCTGTCCGTAGCAGCCCCAACGACTACCAACGTCGGCTGCTTCACAAATGCAAAGGCTGGCCATCCGAATCCCATATGTGGAGTGAACTCGCTACTCAGCTTACTCTATTGCTTGCCAATTGAACTGGTAACTGCTCAACTCAAAGCCTTTCATGATAGAGAGTTTCCCCTCATTGTCATTGAAATCTCCCCTAATTTCTCGTACATTCTGGTTTTCTATAAGCATCACAAAGTTATACGCTCTTTCGACTCCGTGATACACAAGACCAGATGACCAGTGTTTGCATTCTTTTCCTTCTTGCAGAAAACCTTCTCAAAGAAGAACAGGCGTCAACCACTGTTCAAATCGCGGGACTCGTCTGAGATTAATGGACTGGAGGTGCGCGTGCACCAGCCATGCGATGGCAGTCCCATGCCAGCTCTGGGAATGAGTGAAATCTGTGAGTATGGAGTATGCAGAACAATGATCTGGTGGTATACTGTTCATTGGGGCTATGCTGGGTATTGGACTTGACTGAACTTAGCACTAGACTGTCATTCCATGATGGAGCTGCTTTCTCTCTCTCTCTCTCTGGGTCATACAGAGGTCACAGAATTGAACTCATTTGGTGATAGCTGTTTATGAAAGTCAGCTAACCCTGCAATGAACTCCCTGTTAGTCACACTCTCTAATAAACATCCCCTGTGAGATCACTGTGGTCCCCACGCACAATGAAGAGTGATTGAAAACGTTACCAAGGAAGAGTGCAAAAGCGTATGGCAAGACAATTTATTTTGGATAGCATTACTAAGCCAATCACTTGTTTTCAGGGTGGTACATACCTGGTATGGCCCATAGAGTAGGTATTCGATGAATGGGTGACGCCTGATTTGTGACTCCCGGTCCTAGGCCCAGTGAACTATGCACTAAATCATCGATCAGCGCTGATGTGCATTGTTCCACCGATTGTCTGGTCGAAGAATCGATTGCTTAGAGGGTACTGATTAGCACGTTCGGCTTTGGACTGGGTGACCCAGATTATCTTCCAAATTTAGCTGTCACTTTGTGCTTTCTTCCTCATCAGTTCGCGGATTCAGATTGTGATGTCACTTAAAGGGGTTATGACAGGGTCGATGGTCGACACATTTTCGGAGTTGTGTTCCCCATTCTTAAAGGGAGGCAACTCCGCATTCATCACAGCGATAGCGAGTGGTCTTTTTCCACAAACCGAATATCGGTCACTCGAATAACTACGGCCCAAATGGCCCAAATAGCAATAAAATGGGATCTAATTACTAAAACTTAGTAACCTAGTGATCTTCACCCCGTTATAACATCGAGTAGAACTTAAATTTGAACGTAAGATTGGAGAAAACTTTGCGGGTTTTCCCTAGCCCTAAATAAAGGCCATTGCGTTTGGGCCTCTATAATTGTGCAATGATGGCACTAACGCTCGTTGACAGAGGTAAAAAACTGCGCTCTGAAACCCTATTTCTATATTTTTGTTGCACAGTTTCTCTATTCAGACTTGTGTAACTACCAGTCTAGTATATACATGCAAACACATTTGTCAAACATCGGCGCCTAAGTCGAGAAATTAACACAAACACCAACAGCTCTGTGTTAATTTCCTATCTCGAGGCCAATTCTGGTGCGTCGACGATCTGAAAAGTCGAGGGCTCTAAGTATGCGGATTGGATAAGGCTATATCTAAGCTTCCATTTGAACTGGGTATTGGGCCCAGTTGTTCATGGTAGGCTTCAGAATCTACAAACAAGTGAAGTCTCCTTTGCCCATGTCATAACCCCTTTAAAGGAGGCAGACGCATAGGATACCAACTCTATGGGGCAAATCATGGACCATCCTTTAAACAAGTCACTGGCTTAGTGACGTCATCCATGTAAAACAATATGATCTTTATCTTGCAGAATTAAAGAAACATTCTGTCTCTCTAGTCTCTACGATGAACTACATCTTATCTTCTGTCTTTTCGTTTGGGAATCTTTCATTTGCCTATTGCAGACAAGTTGACTGTTAGTTCTGGTCAGGCAGTGTTATCAGCAGATACTCTATGGGGAGCTCTGAGAGGTTTGGAGACATTTAGTCAGATTGTCTATGAGACTTTCTACGAAAGCCATGGATTGGTGAGTTAGACTTTGTCGATTTGACTATGCGTTCCCTGGGTATGTCATTAAGAGACTTTCTATTTACACACCCATGTGTCATTTCACTCCTTGCCATATATGATATCTCACTGTGTTTTGATGGTTGCAGTGGATGGTGAATGAGACGACCATCGAGGATTTCCCACGATTCCCTCACAGGGGTTTCCTCATTGACACATCCAGGCATTTCGTGGAGAAGAATATCATCATGCAGTTCATTGTAAGTTTGCTACCGAGCCTCTGAATAGATAAGAGGTACACATAACAAGGGTGCTCAGAGTTACACCCCCTTTTATAATGGGAGCAGATTAGATAATACACCTACAATTGTTGCTCAGAGTTACACCCCCTTTTATAATGGGAGCAGATTAGATAATACACCTACAATTGTTGCGATAACGTCTGACTTTATCCTAAAGCCATCCGGGACTTTAAGCCCCGGGTTTATGCTGCTGGCTCCATCATTAAACGTGCTGACTCATCATTCAATGTGCTGACACCCTCATTCAATGTGCTGACACCCTCATTCAATGTGCTGACACCCTCATCCAGTGGTTTCTTACGTAGTGCATATAACTTTTCCATTTCTACTGGACAACTCAACCTAAGCTGGCACAGACTGGAAATAACAGTGGTCTGCAGCTTATTTTAATGACCAGTAGAATTTACCATTTAGCTGGGTCTAGGACCCTGGCTGGTTATGCAAGGATGCAATGGACCTGATCACTTGATGTGCAACAAGATGATTGCCTTGTACATCCCAGCAACGCTGATAGTACTCTCATCGCCTAGATGTAACCAATCCAGCCCATCTTACCTATAATGAATGTACATTTTTCCCTAACTAGGATGGAGAGCGGCCTAGTTGTGTGTGCAAATGGTTTTCTATTTCTCGGTTATGCCATGATTGGTCTACTCAGTTTTGGAGTTGTGTCCCCCTCCTAAATGGATGATGCACCGCTTCCAAGTAAAATAATGACGGTTTGCCACTCCATACAGCGCGTAAACTCATAACATGCTCCAAGTTGTGCCTAACAATAATTCTGGTCCTGTTATCAGTCTGATACTTTGGTTGGTGTGTGCCAGCTTGACTGCACCGCACCTCCTTGACTGGCAGCGATGTATTGCGGATCGTACAGTTGATAAAACAGAGATGGGTCAGTGGTAGAGCGTGGGGCTTGCAACCGTATGAGCCAGGTCCGAGTCCAGAGTGTTAGCCCTATCCTGCCTCAATCCCACCTCAAGAAACAAAAATACATGCTTCACTATGAGGTGAACCTTTAATACTTACCCGCTCGTACTGCTCCATGCTAATCATTAACTTAAGACGCCATACGAGAAGAAAGTTGGTGAAACTGTTGTGACAAGAGCTGTCCAGTTGGGAGACCTTGACCAACGGATTTAATAAATTATCAGTTCACCTGACATACATCCATTCAGACATGTACTTGAAAATAAGGCAATGCTCTTACCATTTTACGACTCCATAAGCCTCCAATTTTTCGGAAACTTTCCATTCATGTGCGTTTTGTTGCTCTATATGGGCCATGCCTTTGTTGTAGTCTGCCATGTCTATGGCCAAGTTCAATGTGTTTCACTGGCACATTGTGGACGATCCCTCTTTCCCATATCGCAGTCGCGTGTTCCCCAAGCTGAGTCATAACGGCGCATACGAGCCGTACACTCACACGTATAACCACGAGGACATTAAGGAGATTATCGAGTACGCTCGCCAGAGGGGCATCCGTGTCGTGGCAGAGTTTGATACTCCAGGTATGGCAACAGGGCTAGTACCAATAATACTGTGTATCCAATTAATGGTTACGTCAATAACCAGCAAGGAATAGAAATCTTGTGCAAGAGAGAACGACTTTGAAACGACTATGGTTATGGGATTTGGGTTATCGTAAGGGTTTAATAATGGAAGTCGGGAGTTGTTTTACCCCGCTTGAAACATTACCGAGTGATCATACGCCACCACCGCCTCATACTAAGCTCCAGTTGACAGTTTATTCAGAGGTGTTCTTGTGCTATAAACAAGTTAGGATGATAGATGAGATGATAAACATCATATGTGATCCACTGGAACTGTGGAAATATGCAACAGATGGACTAATTGAAAATCGTAATAGCCGCCGACAAACAAGCACCTTTCTCGTAAGATTTTGATGACTCACTGGTGGGTTGTTTTACCCTGAGTGGAGTTCATGGGATCTTGCTTGTTTTGCAATGAAGAAGACCTACAATAACAAGGGCAAACATGAATGTATGTCAATCAGCACAAGCCCGTTATCATCATCACTGGCTGCTTTTCAATCTGCAGGGCACACCCAATCATGGGGTAAGGGTCAACCCGGTCTGCTGACTCCGTGCTACACAGACGGAAAGCCAGATGGTACATTCGGACCGATCGATCCCACCAAGAACTCGACCTATGACTTCCTAGCCAAACTGTTCACAGAGGTGACGGGAGTTTTCCCAGACAAATACATTCATCTGGGTGGCGATGAGGTCAGCTTCAAATGCTGGTGAGTCACTGGTTGTGTCTGGACGTGCTAACCAATGCTTGATGTGGTCTACTACTCCTATTATTTCAGTAACATCCATCCTCATGCCTCACTATGAGGTGGTGTCTTGATACGACCCGCTTGTGGTGCACAATGTTAACTGGTGAAGAAACAAGCATCTAACCCGACAGCTTCACCATAGCAGTGGGAATGTCCTAAAAGAAAAAAACATGAAATTTATATTTGTGGAGTTATCCTCCCCTGTAACGGAAGATCGGGATAACTCTGCCTGTTGGTATTGCACCCAATACCGAATAAAATGCGATACCAATAAACTGAAATTGAGTTTATAACTGCTGTTTTATTGTGAAGCCCTGCTCGTTTTATAAAATTTGGCTACAAAGTGTACTGCTGTACATTCTAACCAGTTTGCCCAACTTATTCCTCCTGATGATTCCTAGGCAATCTAATCCGGACATCAATGCTTTCATGGATAAGATGGGAATGAAGAAGGGAGATTACGCTGCCTTGGAGTCTTACTACATCAAACGAGTTGTAGATATTGTGTCTAAGATCGGCACAAACTACATAGTCTGGCAGGAGCCCTTTGATAATGGTGTTAAGGTTTGTTCATACTGGTGTTTCCCGTGGGTAAAGCGTGTGAGATGGGCTGAAATATGAGTTCACACAGGTTGATGTGAAACGTTTCCGTTTTCTTCCTGGACACCCTATTTAGCAGACCCCCTTAACCTGAGGCTTGTTCAGGAGTGATAGGAGCTGGGGTTATGCAATAGCGCCCATCAAGCTGGAGCCCTGCCAGACCTTAAACTCAGGAGCTAGCCACCTTGCTTGCCACTGAGATCCCAGAATGCAAAATTGTGTGTACATAGGCTATTCCATATAAAGCCCTACAATAGTAGAGGCCTCATGTCATTCCATGTAAATGAATGAGTCAGTGATTAAGTGGATTACAGCTTAACCCCGCCACAGTGGTCAATGTTTGGAAGAGTGGTGACAAGCCTGCTGCCGAAATGCAAAAGGTCACCGGCGCCGGATACCAAGCCATTCTCTCATCCTGTTGGTACCTGAATAAAATATCATACGGAGAACACTGGACAGATTACTATAACTGTGACCCGCAGGTTAGAGCCACTGATTCGCTGACCTAGGGGACACTGCATCTCACCACCCTGGCCTCGTGTGGTCTGATATAGTGTCCCCCAATTTCCCCCTTGATTTTCAGTCTCGCGGGTTCATATTGCAGCTCGCCGCTGACGCAGTAGTGAATGTGTGGAAATGGTATGGGGGCCGCAACGAATCACAGGAACTGTCTGCTGTCACTGCAGCCGGCTACAAGGCGATAACCTCCGCCTGCTGGTATCTTAACATTATATCTTACGGATCCGACTGGCAAAAATATTACAACTGTGATCCACAGGTGATTGCATGCTGCCTGTTAAATGTTTTGCAATATTTGGTGTGGCGCTTTTGCATGAAATCCTTGATGCAGAAGAATGTAATTCTGTGAAGGCTGGTAAATCTTCAAACGTATTCATTTCTTGGTGGAGGTCTTGTCAGCCTTCGAGCCTTTTGCCCTGCTTCAGCCCTGTTTAATTGATTGCTACCAGCTGAACATTTGGTCATACTCGGTCATGGAATGGGAGCTCTAACTAATGTGAGGTTCACTTCTCCTTCTCCATAGAAACCCAATGCCTCCAGATTATATGCCATACGTTTTTGCTCTCATCATTATAAGTGACTTTTATAACTAGTATCCTTCCCAAAA
>Ga0224511_10002269_pt1 | contig 12785 bp, 13 predicted proteins | sample SF_May12_sed_USG_2_FD_169988 | JGI IMG/M metagenome (GOLD analysis project Ga0224511, IMG submission 169988) | Sediment microbial communities from San Francisco Bay, California, United States - SF_May12_sed_USGS_8_1 | ecosystem: Environmental > Aquatic > Marine > Sediment | place: USA... | reverse complement strand
TTTTCACTAGGGAAAAGAGTCTGGAAGTTAGCGTGCATAGCTGAAGCGAATGATGCGCGATCCTGCTGCTCTACACCATACATAACAGCAACGGCATTTAGTGCTTCACCTTCACCACGAGCTACATCTTCAGAGAATTCACCCATAATAGAGCCTAGTAAAGATTTGCCGCCGTAAGTTAATTTGCCATTCATAGAGCAACCATTAGTGCCTGAGGTCATGCCAAAGGTTTTGTTGCCTGATGTACCATTTGTTGTTGTTGCAAGAAATTGAACCGGGCCTGATTGACCTTCAAATAACATGTTGCCCCAACCACAGCCTGGGCCGCCGGGAGCTTCTGCCATTGCAGTTGATGAAAGGCCTAACAGGGCAATACTTATAATTGTTCTTTTCATTGTAAATCTCCATTGGAAGAATATTCTTCTTTTTAAAAGAAACCTGATAATAAGACAATTATGGGTATGGGTGCAAGCCCATATTTGAGCTTTTTAGGCATTATAGGCGTGTAATATTAATGGTAATTACCATATTTTTATTGTGGACTAATTATTGATCTGATAGAGATATGTAATAAGATGGTGTGGATTGATATTGATCAGATAAATTTGATTTAGTCTGAATTATGGGCGCCTGATTAGATTAAGATGTCATCTGGTAAGCTATACTTGGTTAGACTAATGTAAAAATATGCTATTTCATAGATTCAACAATATTATCGCCCTCAAGCGGCTCAAAATCTTCTTAATTTTAATACTGTTAGGTACTTTGTCAGCCTGCACTCATTTTCTATTTCAGCCTCAGCATGTTCAGTTTGCAACGCCAGATAGATTAGGGGTGATGTATGAGGATGTGGTACTTGAAACAAATGAAGGCATTAAGCTGCATGGTTGGAAATTATTAGCCAAGGCTGAAGTTCGAGGCACAGTCTTATTCTTTCATGGTAACGGTGAAAATATCTCTTCACATTTTGCCAATGTTCATTGGTTAACTGATTATGGTTATGATGTTTACCTCTTTGATTATCAGGGCTACGGTAAATCTGAAGGTACAGCTCAATTAGATGCTGTTATTAATGATGCAGAGGCGATGATTGCATACAGCGTCAAACAATTGGCCAAGGATGAAAAATTAATTGTTCTGGGGCATAGCCTGGGTGGTAGTCTGGCTATTCATGCGGTGGCTCATACATCGCATAAGGCCATGATAAAAACATTGATTACGGTTGAAGCTTTTTCTGATTATCATAAGGTCACGCAGGATGTGCTATCTACCAGTTGGCTGACCTGGTTATTTCAGTGGCCATTATCTTTTACTGTGGATAATAGTTATCGTCCATTGAATGCAGTAGCGCAGCTTGCACCTGTTCCGTTGATGTTGATGCATAGTAAGCAAGACCGGATTATTCCTTTTCAGCATGCGCAGGATTTATATGCAGCTGCAGTTGAGCCTAAAGTTTTAAAATTGGTCACTGGCGGCCATAATGTCATTTTTAAAAAAGAAGAGAATAGAAAAATTCTACTTGAATATTTGTCCACCCTGAAATCTACGCGTACGTATTATTTTTAGTGACAACAGGTTTCCTGAGACTGAAAGCATTGCTTATTCAGTTGCAATTCTTGCGAATTTGGCCAGTGCGGAACTGATTTTTTTCAGTGCTTTTTCGCAGCCTTTTATATTATGCCTGTTAGCGATATAAGCAGGCTGATTATAGGCTAGCCATGTTTGTCCTGTCTCATCTTCATAAACCAGGGCTTTTTGTGGTAAATCTAATGCAGCTGTTTGCGCTTCTTATTTTTACAATACCATTTGAATTTAGGGCAAATAATTCAGTGCTTATAAGGCTAGATAAAGCCAGTAGTGCAAAGTGAAATTTAGATAATTTGTTGTTCATGTTTTCTCCTGTTGTCAGCAGTTGTTCTGTTTAAAAATCTAAATGAAAAAAAGGGGTTCTCCTGAACCCCTCCAACATGTAGATCACATAACATATGTGATTTACACAAGTTTTGTAATTTCACCCAGTATGGGTTTTAGAAGATATGGGTAAACTGTACTGCAAGACGACCACCCACGTCTTTTTGCTGAGCATGGGGTACTGAAGTATCAGATTCAAAATCGCGATCAGCGTACTCAAGGTTGAGACGGGACTTCTTGTTAAAATGATATTGTGTTCCTATCGTCATTGTATCTGCGCGGCTTTCATCATTGGTTGCAGAAGTAGGATGATTTTCACCGCGAGTATAAGTATCGTAGCGCAGGTCAATCTCAAAGTTTGTGTTTGCTACGTACCAACCAGCTTCGATATAAGAACCGCTAGCCTCTTCATTGTTGAATATATGTCCAGGGCGGTGTTGTCCCTGAAAAATCATACCTTCACCTTTCATGTATTCAGCGGTGACACGAAATGGTTTGCTGAGATATTTGAACCCAAGTCCTGCGCGGGTGCGATCCTGTTCCTGGGTTTTGTCAAAGGCGTTGGTGCGCGTACCATCCTGCTGCCAGGCAAATAATTTCAGGCCTTCACGTCTGCCGCCCTTGCCGCCGAATACCATCTCGGATGACCAGTATAGATATAAATCTTTATTGTCATCATTGTCGCCATAGTTTAAGCCATTACCATTGCCTAACATTACCGCATAACTATGTTCCCAGTTGTTAACCTTGAATGTATCAAATACCTGAACGCCTACATCGCGGAATGCGCCAACAGATCTGGAGTATTGAGCCATATTTGCTTCAGGTGTTGGTTGTGCACCTGAGTTGGTATCTGTGCTTTGTGGAAAACGTTCCAGTAATAACTGGTTAGTGACTGTGGTGAAGTTGATGTAGTCGAATACGTGAATAGCCTGCAGGCCTTCTTCAGCACCAGGATATTTGAACATGCCCATACGTATGCGAGCACCCGGAATATTGTTTAATGTAACGCTGGCATCTGTTAATGCTGCTTCATAACCATCAGGTGCGGTAATGCCATTGTTACCAAATTCAGCGAGAATGAAATAGTTTACATTGCTGTCTAATGGCATACCTGTACCACGAACGCCGATACGTGCACGATTAACATTGAATGCACTTTGGGAGTCCAGATTAGGTCCAATCAGTTTTGGTGGAATGTAGCCCCCTGTTGCATTGGGATCACTGTCATCTTTCTGATACTGAGCCTGTACAAAGCCCCATAATTTAGCGCGTGCTGCCGCGCCAGCAGGTTCTGTACCCTGTAACATAAGCCAGTTAGCAGCTTGTACTGTTGATGTTGCGATGCTGCCAATTATGGTAGCGGTAATTAATAGTTTCTTCGTTTGTCTTTTTTTCACTCTCATTTCTCCATAACTCTGTAATGAACTAAATTTTTCAGTGCACCATCGAATATATTTATTTAAGGTTTAATCAGTTTGTAGCCCTGATTGACCAGGTCAATAATACGAACCACACCAGCTGCCACGGGTTTGGCATCACTATGTAATACAGGTGCATGCCCTAGTTTCTTAGTTATTGCTGCTATTGTGTTTTTACAGGCAGAGAAAGTGACCTCATCTGTTGTAAGGCTATTGATGCGATCACTATTTACATTTTCTTTAAACAACAGACGTAAGCCAGGGCCAAAAGCAACAATTTCAATAGATACTTTATTTTTACCGTAGTGTTTAATCAGGTTGTTGGCGACATTGAGTACCTGTGTTTGTTTTAGGGGATCAGGGTCGCTAATTTGAATGACAATTTTTTCTTCGGCAAAATCATTAGCAGCACTCACGGGGAAGATGAATGCCATAGCCAGCAACAGAACCAGTGATTTATAAAAAGTTCTCATTTTTACTCCACTCATTTATATTGAAAGGGATTTATTTCAATGCCATTAAAGGCATCTGAAAGTTAGACGTAGCGGATATGAGATTATTCGTATTTTTTTAGAATCTTTCCAAAGAATGGGCCTGGATGTTAAAATTACCGGATATCATGGAATAAATAGCTAATTGGCACGTCTGTATTTGTGACGGAGGGGTTATTTTGAAAATTGTTAAGAATGTGTTGGCGGCTTTTTCGCTTAAATCAGAGTTTGCTGCGCGCCGCAATAAATTGTATCGCATTGCGTATTCATGGTGTCATGATTCCACATTAGCGGATGATTTAGCTCAGGAAGCAATCTACAAGGCGATAAAAAATGCGGCCAAATTGCGGGATGTTAATACACTGGATACCTGGTTATATCGAATATTATTTAATTGCTGGCAGGATTATTTACGGGTTAAAGGCAGAAATGTTGAATTTGTAGAAATACATGATGATGCTCAGCTGGAGCATGATGAGAGTTATCAGCAGTCTCAAATTGTTGATCGTGTGCGTGCATCAATAGAGAAATTACCTATGCCATTGAGAGAAGTTGTCACTTTGGCAGATTTTGCAGGCTTTAGTTATGCACAGATTGCAGAAATTATTGATGTGCCCGTTGGTACTGTGATGAGTCGATTATTTAGGGCGCGTACAAACTTAAAACAACAATTGCTGGACTTTGGTTCAGATGAACTGGTTGAGTTTAAGTTACGGAGGGTTAAGTAATGGGTGCTAATGAAATTACTGAAGATAAATTAAATTTATTCATCGACAAGCAGCTTGATACCGATGAGATGAATGAAATTCATCAGATTTTGCTTGATGATAAGAATTTGCGTGAACGTGTTTGTCAGTTGAAGGCTGTGCGTGAGTTAGTTGGTTATGCTTATAGCGAAGTACCGCCATCACGTTATGAAAAAGAAAAAGAAAAAAATTCCAATTCTGTTTATGTAAAGGCTATCGCTGCTTCTGTGACTTTGGTGGTTGGGGTTTTATTGGGTTGGGTATCCCATCAATATGTTCCTGGTTCAATGAACACTGTTTCTGCTGAAAATGTTTTTCAGTATGTAGCGAACCAGGTAACAGTTAATCACAGGCAACGTAAAATTGTTTTACATATCGATTCCAGTGACGTGCAGGTGGTCGATGCGGCGCTTAAAGAAGTGGATTATTTGCTTGCAACTTATCGTAATGCAAATGCACCATTGAAGCTTGATGTGGTTACTAATAAGACAGGCATTGATATATTAAGATCCAAAGTATCACCCTATGTTGATCGTATACAGGAATTAGCGACTAACGACAACGTTTCATTCTATGCCTGCAGTCGGGCTATTGCCAAGGCGAGCAAAAAAGACGGTCTTGAAGTTATGATGATGCCTGGTGTTATTACCCATAGAACAGTAAAAGATCTAATTTCTGATCGGCTACAGCATGGTTGGGTTTATATTAAAGCCTAGAGAAAAGCGGTGGAAAGCAGCTAAAATTTAACTGCTTTCTATCAACGCTCGTTTTACGCTGCAACACTCTCTGCAATAAAACCGTTTCAATTTTCCAGTCTGCTTCGGAAGCATGAAGTACCAGACAGGAAGGCCCACCGTGGTTTCTTACCTTACCCGCAGCGCCCGGATTAATCACCCAGGGTTCAGCACTTTGGTCGATGATACGTTTATGGGTATGACCATAAACAACCAGTTTTGCTTCGGCATGATCCCAGCGGAACTGGTCGTGGTCGGGGTGGTTGCCCAGACGGTGACCATGTTCAATGATGATGATGCCGCCGGGTAATGATAGTTGTGTCGATTTAGGCAGGGCAGAAACAATGTCCTTTTCATTCTCATGCCAGATAGCAGGATAATCATTGTTGCCAGCTACGGCAATTACGTCAATGCGAGGCTTTAGTTGTTCAAGTATATGTGCACCACAAATGTCACCAGCGTGAATAGCAAAATCACAATCTGCGATAACACCAGCAACACGGTCATCAAGGTGCCCGTGGGTGTCGGAGAGAATGCCTACTTTTACTGAAAAATTCATAGCTTAATCTTCAGCTTGATCAGTACCAGAATTGATAGCCGCCTTGCGAGCTTCTTCCTGCTTCCTTTCGTACTCCGCGATTTCTGCCTGTTTACGGAATTCCAGAATTTCGCGACGCTCTTCCGCACGTTTGTCCCAGGCTCCTTCGCGTTCTTTGATTTCCATTTCACCAAAGAATACCTGTTTCATTAAGATGAAACCGAATTTCATTAATTCAACGTCATCTTGTTCGAGTACATCGTATTCTTCATTGGTGAGATCATACATTTTGATAAAGGCTTCGCTCATAACAAAGCGACGGAAGCGATCAACATCATAACTGGCCATGAAGAATAATTGCAGGCTCATTTCTGAGGGTGCACCAATAGTGGGGCCGGTTGATTTTTTCTTCAGGATGATGCGGTAATAATCACGGTTTAATTCATCGAACTCTTCAACGGCCTGTTCCTTGCGGTAGTCAGCAATAGTGATGATGTTATCTTCTTCGTGCCCCTTACAGTGGTCTTCCTTAATCAGCAGGAAGTGTTGTTCATCGTTGGCTTCACCCAGGGCGCGCATGGAAAGCAGGCCAGAGGGGTAGTAACGACAGGCTGTTGGACGATCTTCATAAACAGAACAGCCTTCATCAGTCATAAACTGGCAGGCGCCTGAATCATCGGTACGTAGTTTGATGCCGGGTATGCCATGAGCATCAATTTCAAAAGGTACAGAGTAGTTGGCAAGAAACTCCGTGGAATCAATACCAAGATTTTTTTTCAGGCGGATGATGTCATAAGGAGCCAGTGTTACATCAGCGCGTGCACAACACTGGTTCCAGCATGAAATGCCTTTGTGGCAGCGAAATTTAATTTCATCTTCAAGTTCAAGACGAGTGGGTTGTACTGGGCTGTTGTGGGGAAGGTCGAATTGTTCGTCACTCATAGCATTACCTGATATTTACAATAGTTTTGGGTTTACGGTATTCCTGATTATTTAAACTCAGGAATGGTGTAAATAAGGTTTTAAGACTCATTTTCAAGAGTTTAATAAATCATAAAACCTTATTTATTAAGGATATGTCTATCCCTTAATAAAAAAATCCGGGCACCGCAAGGTGCCCGGACTCTTCAACTCTTACTGTTCAGAACTTATTTGAACAGTTTAGACTTGTCTACTAGATCAACGTGTGCACGCTTAAAGCATGTCCACTTCTTAGTGTTCTTGTCATAGATAGAGTTAACGAAGCAGTGCCAGTTTTCTTCGTCGACAAAGTTTTTGTCTGCACGATAGTAGAAACCAGGGTAACGAGATTCTTCACGGAACTCGATGTGCTTCAGATGAGCTTCAGCTGTCAGGATGCGGTGGTAGTTTTCCCATGCACGAAGTAATTCGTGAAGGTCTTTAGCACGCATTTTTTCAGCATCTTCTTTCAGCATGTCCAGCTTCTCACCAGCCACTTTCATCATTTCTGCGTTAGTGTTGTAGTAAGTCGCTACACCCGCAACGTACTCATCCATAATTTTCTGCAGACGGAACTGCAGCATCTTAGGAGTGATGTAGTGAGGGTTAACATCGATAGCTGTGGTGTAATCTTTATGCTCAAGGTAAGTTCTTACAGGCTGATAGATTTCAGCAACCAGGTCTTCAACAGATGTATCTAACTCTGGTTTGTAATCAGCATTGTCCAGGCAGTACTTAACCATTGATTTAGCACACATACGACCTTCAGCATGAGAACCTGAAGAGAATTTGTGGCCAGAAGCACCAACACCATCACCAGCTGTGAACAGGCCGTTTACAGTGGTCATACCACGGTAGCCCCAGTTCCAGCCCTGTGGCAGGTGATCAGGTACGCCAGCTTCAGTTTCAGTAGTAGGCGCGCCTACATCTGTAGGACCTGAAGTCCAGATACCACAACAACCAGAGTGAGAACCCAGCAGGTATGGTTCGGTAGGCATCAACTCAGAGTTTTTCTTCTCTGGCTCGATGTTCTCACCAACCCAAATACCACATTGGCCAACACACATGTCAAGGAAATCTTCCCAAGCTTCAGCTTCAAGATGCTTAACTTCGCGAGGAGACAGAGTCTCACGCAGGTTAGCAAGAGCAGTTACAGTGTCCATCCAGATAGGACCGTGACCGTCTTTCATTTCTTTCAGCATTAAGTGGTTACGTAGACAAGAAGCAGGAACCGCAGCGTGGCCGTATGGAGGATAGTCATCCAACATAGCCTTGTTCTTCTCCATGTAAGCTTCGCCATAAGCGTTAGTAGCTTTAGATTTGAACAGCAGGAACCATGCGCCAACAGGACCGTAACCGTCTTTGAAACGAGTAGGTACGAAGCGATTTTCCATCAGAGTCAACTCAGCGCCGGCTTCAGCAGCCATTGAGTAAGTTGAACCAGCATTCCATACTGGGTACCAGGCACGACCAGTACCTTCACCAACAGAACGTGGACGGAAGATGTTTACACAACCACCAGCAGCAAGAAGAATTGCTTTAGCTTTGTATACAACGATCTTGTCATCACGAGTTGAGAAACCAACAGCACCAGCGATACGGCTAGGGTCGTTCTTGTCGTTGATTAGTTTAACGATGAAAATACGTTCCTGGATATTTTCAATGCCCAAAGCCTTTTTGGCCGCTTCAGCAACAATCCATTTGTATGACTCACCATTAATCATGATTTGCCATTTACCAGAACGTACAGGTTTACCACCGTCTTTCAATGATGTCATACCTTTAGAACCGTCGAAACGCTCACCGTTTTCGTCAGTTTTCCAGATAGGCAGACCCCATTCTTCGAACAGATGTACAGATTCGTCTACATGACGACCTAAGTCATATGCCAGGTCATCACGAGTAATACCCATAAGGTCATTAGAAACCATACGAGCGTAGTCAGCTGGGTCCTGCTCAGGACCAATATATGTGTTAATCGCAGACAAACCTTGAGCAACAGCACCAGAACGGTCCATAGCAGCTTTATCTACCAGCTTAACTTTAAGATCAGCACCAGACGCTTCGATCCAACGTGGGATTTCAAACGCAGTACCACAACAGGCCATACCGCCACCGATAAGAAGAATGTCTACTTCTTCTTCGACGACATCAGGATTTCCAAATTCAGCCATTTTTATAAACCTCTTAAATTAAAGATTGATCAGTTCGCTACGATCGCCTTCGCGGTAACCGTTCTGCTCCATGTGATTGAAGAAACCGTTGTCTTCAATTTTAGCCATGTCAGCTTGTGGTTTACCTGCATAAGGATCGATAGAACCTTCAGCGGTAGTGCGGATTGGGAATTTGAAACGTTTCATCGTTCCATTACGGAACTTGATAGTCCACATGATTGAATCAGTACCGCGCAGAGGCTGTACAGAACCGCCCAAAGGAACAACGTCAGCATAGTGACGAGCTTCGATAGCGTTTTGTGGGCAGATTTTAACGCAGGAATAACATTCCCAGCACTGCTCAGGTTCCTGATTATAAGACTTCATGGCGTGACCAGTGTCAGAACCATCTTTGTCCAGTTTCATCAGATCGTGTGGGCAGATGTACATGCAAGCCGTACGGTCTTGACCTTTACATCCATCACATTTCTCTGTACGTACAAATGTAGGCATTATTATTAACTCCTAGAGTTTAGTTTTATGCAATTGCAGTTGCGGTAAATTTTAAAATAACGCCTCGCAGAGCGGGGCATAACATTAATCTTCACCTTTTTCTTCATCTTCAAAGACCCAAAAAAGCAAGCCTGTTAAAATTGAAATTGTTCCCAGACGACCAAAATCTGATGTCTGGCCCTCATCTTCATAAAATAACGCTGCAAACCGCCACTCTGTGTCGATGAGAAAAAACTTGTTAGTACCTAAAAACACACAAGTACAATCGGGGGGACGTATTTTAGTCCCAAAGCCAGTCAAAAAGCAAAAAAAACCGGCGTCTCCGGACATGCACATTAGACCTTTGTGCGGTAAATACCTAATCAAGTTATTACTGCAGTGATAAAATTTACTTATGAGGTGATAGTTTTATATTTATTCATAAAAATCAATAAGATATAAAACCCTATGAGAAGCTTTAATTGAGAACCATTATCCTTAACAGGTTTAGGCTTTGACTCAGCCAGATAACAGGTACAATAGCGCCCAAATTAACCCGTATAGAAGTGAATTCACCGACATGTCAGAACAAGAAAACAGCATCGCGCCAACCGAAATCAATTTACACCAGAAATCCCGATTATTAGAACTTGCCTTTTCTGATGGTTTTCGTTTCCAGTACCCCTGTGAATACCTGCGCGTGTTTTCTACCTCTGCAGAAGTTAAAACCATGGACAAGCCTGTACACGGTAAGGAGCTGGTCAATATTTCCAGTATGGAGCCTCAGGGTAATTATGCATTAAAAATTAATTTTGATGATGGACACGATACCGGAATATTTTCATGGGCTAGTTTGCACGAGCTGGGTGTTAATTATGAAAACAACTGGGCACAGTATTTAAAAGAGCTTGAAGCACATAATTTGCAACGTGGTGAAGGCCGTGTTGTGGGTGAAGATGGCAAGGTCACCATTAAGTTGGTTTATTTTATTGAACTGGCGAAAATTTCGGGTAAGGATGAGGAAGAGATGGTTGTGCCTGATGCGGTAGTGGATGTTGAAACTTTGTTGAAGTGGATGAGGAAGCGGGGACAACGCTGGGAAGAAGCGTTTGCAGATGATCGAGTTAAGGTTACGGTGAATAAGCAGTTTTCGGAGCCGTATACTTTGGTAGAGCATGGGGATGAAGTGGCGTTTGTGCCGAGGCCGAAGTTTTAAAAAAATAAAGGCTTCACCGCAGAGTCGCGGAGGCGCAGAGGAAATCTTTTTGTAGGTGCAAATTTATTTACACAACACTGTTTCAGTTTGCGGCAATGTTCGAATGAATTCGAACTTATGATACGTCAGGGAATCTGAGCTTTTGAGTCTGCATAAATTACGAAATGGGTAATGATTTTCTCAAGACATCTTGTAAAAGTATATCTACAAAATTTATACCAATACTTTTTTTTGAGTCACCTGAAGTATTTACTTTAACGGCGCCTTCATCTGCATTTTCCTTATATGCTTTCCCAGTTAGGGTGATATCCATACCTGAGCTTTGAAGTCCGGAAGCAAAAAAATCTTTTATTAGTTTTGAGCATATTTTTTCATTTGGAAAGTTTTCACGATCAATTTCTATGGTAACTGATTTTAACTGCTGACCGATATTTGTTTTTTTTATTTCTGATATTATCCATTGTATATGGATGATAATAGAGAGCACTTTATATTTGTTTATTGGTACTAATATATTGGAAAAATAATCGGTATTTGTATTTTGATTATTCTCTACTTTAATCTGGTTGATATTGTGTGGGTTAGGTCTTAAATCTTTTAGTATTTTTTCTAGGTGAAGTGTTAATTTTTGAGCTGATTCTGAATCCCATTCTGGTAAAAAGTTGGCCCAAAATAAAATTCTTCGGTCTTCATTGATTATTTTATTGCCAGTAGCTTGAATTTCAACGGTAGGAATATTTCGACCCTTTAATTCTCCGTCAGGAGATATGCTTTTTTTGTTATTTTCACCAAGCTCATTTAATGTTTCTTCAAGCCAGTTCATTTCATTGTTGCCAATAACTGCTAAGCCACCCCAGACTCGACTATGTCCAGCTTTTCCTCCAGCATCAATAAATATTTTTAAATCTAAAGATCGAGATGGAGTGATGATGTCTGAAAGAATACGGCCAAAGGCTGTTTGAAACATAAGGGTTTTAATGATGAATTTATTAATTTGGTAGGCGGCAACAACCACAGCACGGTAGGGTGCAATGCTCTGCGTTTATTGCACCCTACATATCGTACATTTTATTAAGTTTTTCTCTGCGTTCTTGCGTCCTCTGCGGTGAAAGCTTTTAAGATTTTGTTCTTAAATTAATATATCGTTTTTTAATTCCACTGTCTAATAGAATTAGCATAATACCCCAAAATATCCACACCCTCATCACTAACTTTAAGCAAATTATTTTCAGTTTTCACCAACCCACGTCCCACTAAAATATCCAATGCCCCAGCCAACACCTGTTCGCAAGCGCTAGATGATATGTTTATCGGTGCACCTTTTTCTTTTAGTGTGTCAATGCGGGCGAGAGCTCGGGTTTTTATTTCCAGTTCGCTGTGCCAGTCTTCGTGTTTTGTTAATAATATTTCTGACATGAGTGCCACGGGTGTGATTGGTACTACGTCACTGATGTTTTTCATTAATGTGTCAGCCAGTTTTTGTACGCTTTCAAAACGGGGTTCTGTTTTTAGTTGGCTGAAGTCGACATTGTGTTGTTGGCAGTATTCTTTTGCTGAGACGGGTTTGCCGAAGTTGACGCTGGCGTAACCAAAACGTCGCCAGCGATTTTTTCTGGAAAGCATCAGGGTTTTGTGTAAAAAAACTAGTGTGGTTTTGATGATAAACCAGGCACTGCGTTTGCTTGCTTTTGAGTTCAGGTTTCGTAACAGGCTTCGGTCTTCTATGACACGATCATAATTAATACCTACGGGAATAAAGACGATGTCTTTATCGATCTCCGGGTGATAATCCCTGAGCATGTAATCCATAAATCCTAATCGGGGTTCACGCAGGGCACCGTCTTTGGTCAGGCTACCTTCCGGGAATACGGCCTGACAAACACCGGCGCGGGTTGCCATGTTGACGTAGCGCTCCAGCACTTTTCGGTACAGGGTGTTGCCTGAATTTCTGCGTACAAAAAATGCGCCCATGGATTTAATTAATGTTTGCAATGGCCAGATTCGTGCCCATTCACCGACGGCATAGGAAAGCGTGGTTTTTTCTGCGATAAGAAAGGACACCAGAATGTAATCCATGTTGCTGCGGTGGTTCATAACGAAGACCACGCTTGAACCTTGCGGGA
>Ga0224511_10002268_pt1 | contig 12785 bp, 7 predicted proteins | sample SF_May12_sed_USG_2_FD_169988 | JGI IMG/M metagenome (GOLD analysis project Ga0224511, IMG submission 169988) | Sediment microbial communities from San Francisco Bay, California, United States - SF_May12_sed_USGS_8_1 | ecosystem: Environmental > Aquatic > Marine > Sediment | place: USA... | reverse complement strand
TACAGTTTTCACTTTTCAACAGTTTTGTTTAAGTTCTTAATAACTATTTTAAACGATTAAATGAAATAAATCTCTAGTATTTTTGTAAAAAATCATTAAATTAAGTTTTGTTCAGTCCATCGTCAATACTGTCACAAGGTCCAAGCTGTCAGAGGTCAGAAAAGAAACATAAGAAAACAGCACATATACAAACATTGCACAACGTTTTACACAGAATTAACCCTTTCTAAAACATTGTGCAAGTAACCGCACCATGGTATACCAAACCAGCTAATAATAGACTAACATGTGCCCCCATTTATGAATGCAGATAGTTTTTTTACCAAGATATGTAGATATCAAAACCAAAATATTAATGTTTAGTTTTTGGAACAGCAAATACTTTTTATATGTTATCTACAAACTGCTTGACTTTTTTTCAAACAGCGCATAATAGAAAGCCTTTAAGTTTTCACCAATTCATAGTCTTCTTTCAGCTGGTTTTGGTGTTGTGACCAGTGGCTTGAACTGAAAGTAGAGTTGTTTCCCCTTGAATGAGTTACTTATAAAAATGAACTGAATGAAAATAGTATTGACAAAACCTCAGTATTTTTTGTAAACTAAACTGTAGACTGAAGTGCATTAGTTTAGTGTAAAAATGTATTATAATTCATGAAAACTAAACTCGCTTCCTACCAAAAACATGTGATTGTCAAGGGGAAACAACCATACGTTCAAGTCAAGCACCAATGTTAGAGTAGTGTAACCAGAGACATATAACACTGGTAATATAAGGAGAGCAATGTTCCTACCTTTAGAATCTTCGTCTTCAAAGTCATCTTCATAGTTGTCTGAAACACAAGCAAGTACCAGGTCACACAATGGTTCGTGTCACACAAACTCATACATAGTGCAAGCAATGATGGATTCTGTCTTGAACAAGTTTACACAATGCACAGTTTTAGTATTGAAAAAATGTTTTTTTCTTCATTTTTTTTGAATACGTTCCCTCCAAAAGTGTTTAAAAGCATTAAACAGGCATAATCTGTAAAATTAAATTCATTTTGTTAATATTTATAATTAATGAAATGCAATAAATGTCTGTTTAAGTTTAATTAACAAAGACGTGATAATCATTGTTGGCATGGGATTTACATAACAACTATTGAATATGTTTATACAACTTTTGTTATATTTTCCTGATTTTTATTTTAAAATTATTATTAAATTTATTTTAAAATTTCGGTAGCATTGAAACTCGTATTTGTTTTAAGTATAAAGTTTGGTTAAATCAAGCACTGCATATCTTCTGATAAAGTCATTAAAAGCATGCATATATATATCTTATACTTTAAATGTGGGTAAATTATTTAATATGATTAATTTTGTAATGCATAAAGTAACATAATGTGCAAACATATTGACAAAAGCAGTAGTGAATACAAAATGTGCCTGCAATAAAAAGTGCCATGTGCATAAATAATTGTTACATTGAAAATGAAACAAATATGCAACAAATATAAATCATGCATCTAAATGTGATATAACAGGAATCTCTTAATTGTGCCATTTTTGTTGTGAGAAGTTCAAGGTTTTGAAAAATGTTAATCTCTAAACTTATTGTTATTCCACTAAAAGCTTTTTTTCGATGTTCAGTTTTGTTAAATTGAATGTTTTTGACATAAGCCAAATCAAAACCCTTATATCAACAAGTGGTGCATTCATTGCAAACTAGCAACAGAAGCAGTGCATTCATTGCAAACTAACAACAGAAGCGGTGCATTCGTTGCAAGCTAACAACAGAAGCGGTGCATTCGTTGCAAGCTAACAACAGAAGCGGTGCATTCATTGCAAACTAACAACAGTAGGGTGCATTATGGGGGCACACCAGTAGACAACAATGGCCAATCACCCTTTTTTGCTTTCCTGCCTCCAACATCACCATCATCATCGCTGGAGTCTACCTCTATACTGGGCCTCGTGTCAACTTTCTCTGGCCTCTCTGTCTCTCTCTCCTCATCTGTCAGCTCCGCCATGTTCGCCTCCGTCTTCTCATGCTCCTGATCACTGTCATGGCAACCATCGCTTCCTGGCCCTCCTTCTACCTTCCCTGCACCATCTTTGTCTGCCTCATCTCCCTCCTTCTTTCCCTCTGTTTGTTCATCCAGTATCTTCTCACTTATCTCGTTGAACGTGTCTTTGTCTTCAAAGTCATCTTCATAATCCTCCTCCTCTGGCTGGTCATCCGCCTCCCGACTCGGCCTCACTGAGGCCTCCTCTCCATGGATAGACCTCTCAGTGCCTGATCTATCGTGACCCTTGCTTTCTTGATCCCTTCTACTGGGAAGAGAGTCCTTGCCAGATTCTGAACTCGAAGCATCTGATGACTTGGCCTTTTCCCCTGCTGGCTCTTGTTTGGCATGAGTGTCATTTTGTTGGTTACTCCTCTTGGCTTTGGTTGATTTATCGGGAACATATTTGTCCTTGTATATGTGACTTTTCTGTGTGATATCTGCTCTAGAACTTTCTACCTCTACAGCTACTGTGACATTCTGTGCAGGTTCATCAAATTCCTCTATTTGCAGCATTCCCAAGAGAAAGTAGTAAATATTGTGAGATCAAGCTTTCATTCAGCGTTGTCAGTTAAGTATAGGCAAGAATGATTATATACATAGTGCAATCAAAGTTCTATAAGATATTAATGTCTGCAGAAGCAAGATTAAGTAAAGTCAAAATACAGAAGATAAATACATTAGTGTTTATCCAACTAGGATTCTGCAAAGCAGTCTTGTTTTGATCAATATTATTTAAAATAGAAGTTTTTCAAAAACTAGCCTACTTTGTTAACTACTTGCAGATTAGTATAGGACATAACATTCAAATGTATGCAACAGCACATCTGTTAATTAGTGTTCATCTAACAAGAACTCGGCAAAACAGCCATAACAGTAAAACACTCAATAATATTCATATTATGAAGTAGTAAAGAGCTAGTCTACATTGTTAAATACTAGCAGATTAGTAAAGGACGTAACATTCAACTGTATACAACTCGAGACAAGACAAAACACATCACGACCCTCCCTCACACTCTCACCTTCATCACTCTTTCCAGCGATATCTTCTTTCTCCTCCTTTTCCTTGTGCTTCACTGGTGTTCTTGGGGTTCCAAGCACTGTCACTTCCTCATCAGGTTCGGGCCTTGTCTTCTTTGGTTGCTTCTTCACCTTCAGGCTGCGCGGTGGGGCCTGACAACTCAGCTTGCACCTGCCATGGTAGCATCCATATCATTAACAGGTGCTTGTGTGTATTGATGACAGTTTGTTTCGTTGTTTTAATTGATTGGTTTGTTTGATGGTTTAGGAATTGGTTTTAAAATTAAATGGTCTGTTCAATAAAATGTAAATGAGGGCCAGACTGTGAAAATCAGGTATCAAAGTTCATGTCAATAAGCACAGTTTCCACAGAACAGGTACAATTATTTTTTCTATCACAAACAAACATGGCCGTACTTGTAGCAGGGTGTGGCGCCTGTGATGCCGGTGAGCGAGAAGTGACCCATCTTGCCACCCAGTTTAACCCCGACCCCGTGTTTGTACTCGCAGCATGTCGACACCCGGCAGTCCACGCGACCGTCGATGTACAGCGTCAGACTGAACGGATAACCACGGTGACGCCGGGACACGAATGAAAATGTACCTAAACACATGAAGGCATTATGGGTAAATGAATGGTAGAGAAATATTTAAAAGCACATTTATAAGATACTTCATGTATAATTGTTTATATGTAAATATATGTTTAGTATCACTGCTCAGATAATCAAGTTTTACCAATACTTACTAAGTAAATGTCTTTAAGCAAATTTCGATGTATAAATTTTGATAAAAAGAACTATTTAATGCAACTGTATTGTGGGTAAATATTTTCTCTAAAAACGCTTGTGTACTTCTAGATTTGTAATGACTGTGACTATGTCAATGTGATGGCCACTGTATACTCACTGCCAGCCTGCAGCCTCTCACGGAACACGGGCAGCGTGTTGCCGCCGCAGTGCTGCTGGTCGATGTGCACTTCCTGTGTGGGGTCGCGCTGGTCCCGGGGCAGGGTCAGGTTGGGGCCGTGGTAGCGCATCGTGATCTCGCACAGCGTCTGCACCTCTCCCTGGTGCATCATGGCCGGTTCCTGGCGATGCAGCATCAAGGCACCCTGGCAACAAACAGGCAGATATATAGACATTAGGACTGTATGTGGCTGAATAGACATTAGGACTGTATGTGGCTGAATAGACATTAGGACTGTTATGTGGCTGAATAGACATTAGGACTGTATGTGGCTGAATAGACATTAGGACTGTATGTGGCTGAATAGACATTAGGACTGTATGTGGCTGAATAGACATTTAAGGACTGTATGTGGCTGAATAGACATTAAAGGACTGTATGTGGCTAAATAGACATTAGGACTGTATTTGGCAGGAAAAAAACAACACTAAAACCTCAATGATCTGTTATGTTTAAAATGAATTGTCATCTTTTGTAGGGTTAGTCTGGGTATTCTGAAGGTTGAAGCTAATCAGATCAATAAAATACATGTATAGGTCAAAAGGAGGATCCTGTTTAGCATCTTAATTCAGTCAATAAACAATATTAAGGGTCATTTTATTTTAAAAAATATTTAAAGAAACATTTTTAACTTATTTTATATTACATGAAACAAATTGACAAAACAAATAAATCTAACTCGGACCGCTAAGTCAATTCAATAATAAATATAAAACATCCCCATTAGAGATATAATGTGTGATTATGCACTTGTTAAGTGTTGTGATAAAACATCTATCTACTAGTATCTACATATCTACAGGGTATTACACAAATTCCAATTAATACTAAAAACAAACAATGAAAATTCACACCAAACCATAAACAAGCAAAACAAGCTGTCAAGTTTACAAATATTTCAGCATTAAAACACTCACGACTCTTTAAACACAACACAGCATAAAGGTCATCTTGATTACTTTTCTGGATTTACATCATTTTTAACACTAAATAAACACATAAAACAATGGTCAGTAAACCAGCAACTCTCAGTTTTCCTGGGACAATTAAAAAGCTAAAAAAACAGTACCAAGTAGGCAAGTCAGACGCATAGTTAATAAGTTGTCTCAGCTGACTCAATTCGACCTATAAAATAAAAGTGACTCAAAATTTCTTGGTGATATATTTGCTGTCAAATCTTTTTTTTCTAATTTGAAGCCAAAAACACATATTTATGGAGAAACAATTAGCTGACCCTTCCCACCCAGTAGAGTCTAACAGATAATATATTTTTTTATTCATTTTGTTAGGCCTTAAATACAAGACACATCACGGCAAGTGTGAGTACACAAGAGCAGCTGTATGAGCGACATTCCAGGACTCACGTCACTGTGAGGGCTGTCCAACTCTGGCTCAGACTGGAGGGAAAGAGGGGCGGTACACTTGTAATCTCCCAACCATCAGGTGGGTTTATACAGCCTTGCGTTCAGTAAACAGGAACGTTAGCCAAACACAGTTCGCCAAGCAAACGGGTTAACTGAACGACCCAATTGCCGCGCACGTTCAGAGGCAAAGGTGTACTACCTCACAAGTGCGTTCTCGACTGTTAACGAACGTTTGCGGCGAACGCTGCGTTCAGTTACAAGTGTTACCAAACGTTTGCGGTCGTTAGCAAACACAAATGCTTACTGAACGCACGGCAGAACTTATAATTCAACATTATCAGATGGTTCTATACAGAACTAATAATTCTATGTGATCAGATGGTTTTATACAGAAATAATAATCCTATACGATCAGATGGTTTTATACAAAAATAATAATCCTACACGATCAGATGGTTTTACACAGAAATAATATTTATTATCGTCAGATGCTTTCCTACAGAACTATTATAATCATTTGTGATCAGATATTTGATAGAGAACAAAAATCTTATACACTCAGACGGGTTTATAAAGGATAGTCAGTCTTAAGCAATCAAATTTTACTGAGATCAAAATTAACTAATGGTTTCATAACAGAACTGAAAATATTATAACATCAGATAGTTTTAACAGATAATAAAAAATATGGAATTATAAAGGTTACAGCGTTTTCTATAGAACACAAGTAAACTAGTATGAATTTAAGCATCAGAATTAGAACTTGTGGAATGTAGCTATAAATTTAAATCTACAACTGACAGTCGGTAATTTAATTGTCAATGACATCAGTAGCTAAAACAGAATGAGATTTTGTTTGTGCTTCCTGTAACAGTCATTGTCCATCAAATTAAATGCTGACATGCTGGTTTTTTTTATAATTATTCTTCCACAGGTTTATTTCAGCAAGATGTTTACAAAATTTTAACAAAAACTAATTAAGTCAAATTAATTGAAATAAATAGGAAATGTCCGAAAATATAGAGTAACTACAAAATCTGACAGCCTTGTCAACAGTTAAGAATGGGGACAATAACCAGATATTTGGCTCAAAATGATATATTTCTTTGTTTCCCTGTTACAATCGCCCGTTTTTATAAATTTAAGAGTTGAAAGGCTGAGCAATTATCTTTCTATTTAAGTATTCTGTTACATCTTTTTACATATAAACATATTAAAACACAAGGTAGAAATATTTCTTACAGAAATTTAAAAAACTATTAAGTGTCACGGGGCATGTGTAATTGGAAACAAAGAAACCAAATTTTTTTGAAGCCTAACGCTTATCAGGGTACAGGAGTGTAGCACAACAGTGGTCGGTGAAAACAACAGTGCCCTAGAGGAGAAACGTGTTAGTCAGGTGTACACACACACATGGGACAGCGTACCAGGCATACACAGTCAGCTTCATATGTCAACTTATAGCATTATACAAAATTAATGTAGTTCTAACATCGCAAAAGTGTTAATTTGCTAGATTTGTAAGGCTGCTGCTTTTACCAACAGTGAGCCATCAGTCTTGGCAAATTCCAAAGTGATTCATTTGGTAGTCAATTACCTAAACAAACAGACACCAGTTTTAATTGAATGTACTTGGTAACCGCTATTAGCCATGTGTGTGTTGGGTGTAAATGGTGTTGAGGCTAATTACGTTGTCACATGACTGTCACATGACAGTATCACATGACAAAAATCACATGACAAAAATCACATGACAGTAACATGACAATGATAGTGTCATATGATGACAAGATCACATGACAATGTAATATGCAGTATCACATTATGACATGACCACATGACAGTCACATGACAATTTCACATGATGGCAAGATCACATGACCGGGGCACAGACTGGTTGACATACTTCCACAGTGTCTGGATCCCTGTCTCCGCGAGGCGTTGTCTGGTTCTGTAATGTGTCAACATGGATGTACATTATCCTGGAAGTGGTGACCACGGTTATGTCGCGGATGCAAAACAATCATACTGGGGTATCAGTTATTTTCGTGGCTTTTTGCACACATTTAACCAGTTAGAACTTATTTTAACTGATGTTAAATATCTAAATCTGAAATCCTTTTATATGTTGCATTACCAAGCAAAATGTGGAAATCAATGACCATGTGATTCTCAGGTAATTTTAAAGCTTGAAATTTGTACCACAGAAAAGATGTCTGATTTCCCAGTTGATTCTCAATGAATGAGAGTTTTCTTCATATATGAAAATGTATGTAAATAAGATGAAAACAAAATTGTGACAGAAATGACATTTAAGTAACTGTGTCTTCATATGAGCCTACATGAGTGACAGGCACCAAGCATACAAGTACACTGAGTTCAAATGCCCCACGTTTCCATGCTAACCAAACATGACAGTACTATCGACCATTCCACATTCCATTCCAAACAAAGGTTTGCTAGCAGTACAGTAGTTGAGATTCACACCTGACCATCACAGACATGTGCATACCTTTACACCGCCCTGACGCTTGGGCGTGTACTCTGGTTTGGCGGACATGCGTGCTGACCGGCGCGGGGAGGTTCGGGCGGACCGCGCAGATCGGGCGCGCTCCTGGCGTGGGGGGCTCGGATACTGGGAGATGAGGTACGGGGATGTCGCCCCGTCACGACTGCGCTCGGACTTCTGGAGCTTCAGTGCGTACTGCTGCAGCGCCTGGGAGTCCAGCTGCAACATAAACGAGACACGTTATTGTTCATTATTTATTATAATACGTTTAACTTGTACGACCATATTTTCCACTGGATGTAATGAGAGCCAATGCTACACAAGACATAAAAACAACAATCTGACTCTAACAATAAAACCTACTGCTGCAGCGCCTGCGAGTCCAGCTCATTACATGAGCAAGAGTTAAAAATATTAAACAGTAAACAGATGACCATAAATGCAATCAAATAAAAAAGCAACGGACTGACTGACGGACGAGTCGATTACTATATCCCACCCTTCGGGGGCATAAAAAATAACATCAATGGTGATGTGTTTGGTCTACTTACAGCATACAGATGTCTGGTGTCAATGTTGTCAGTGCGGACGTCCTTGAGCGAGTCCTTGTGTGATGATGGGCGGTCAGAGCGCTGTGGGCGGTCACTAGCGGGTGGCGGGGTGATCGGGCGGCCATCTTCGTCCACGTAAATCACCTGATGGTGGATAAAAGGGTCTTTATTTTTGGGAAAATTCAAGGGCTAAATAAGGGAACAGTACAAGGATATTTGTTGTAAATCGAAGGCTTATTAAAGTACAATACTGTATGTCTATCAAAATTGATAAAACAAAACACTGTCGCATTAAAATGTTGGTGTACATGGTATGAATAACTAGATGTTTTTGAGAAAAACACATGTCTTCCCCCTTGCGCATTCCTCCGTGCGCGCTGTTGAAGGAAGGCAAAGAACGAGATATGACCGTTTTGAAACGGAAGCGTTTATTAATGGAAGAAGAACATGCACATATATATATGAACATCAATAAGGGCTATCATCCTATGAAGTTTGAAGGCTCTGGGTCAAAGGGTACATGCGTTATTGAGCGGAAACAGTTTTCACTCTTTGGGTCACTGTGACATTGACCTTTGACCTACTGACCCCAAAATCGATAGGGGTCTTTTACTCAATAAGGGCTACCACCCTATGACGTTTGAAGGCTCTGGCTCAAAGGGTACTCAAGTTATTGAGCGGAAACCGTTTTCACTCTTCAAGTCACTGTGACCTTTACCTTTGACCTACTGACCCCAAAATCAGTAGGGGTCTTTTACTAAATCAGGGCTATCACCCTTTGAAGTTTGAAGGCTCTGGGTCAAAGGGTACTCGAGTTATTGAGCGGAAACGGTTTTCACTCTTTGGGTCACTGTGACCTTGACCTTTGACCTACTGACCCCAAAATCAATAGAGGTATTTTACTCAATAAGGGCTACCACCCTATGAAGTTTGAAGGCTCTGGCCCAAAGGGTACTCGAGTTATTGAGCGGAAACGGTTTTCACTCTTTGGGTCACTGTGACCTTGACCTTTGACCTACTGACCTAAAAATCAAAAGGGGCATTTTACTCAATAAGGGCTACCACCCTATGAAGTTTGAAGGCTCTGGCTTAAAGGGTACTCGAGTTATTGAGCGGAAACGGATTTCACTCTTCGGGTCACTGTGACCTTGAACTTTGACCTCAAAATCAATAGGGGTCTTCTACTCAATAAGGGCTACCACCCTATGAAGTTTGAAGGCTCTGGCTTAAAGGGTACTCGAGTAATTGAGCGGAAACGGATTTCACTCTTCGGGTCACTGTGACCTTGACCTTTGACCTACTGACCTCAAAATCAATAGGGTTCTTCTACTCAATAAGGGCTACCACCCTGTGAAGTTTGAAGGCTCTGGCTTAAAGGGTACTCAAGTTATTGAGCGGAAACGGATTTCACTCTTCGGGTCACTGTGACCTTGACCTTTGACCTACTGACCTCAAAATCAATAGGGGTTTTCTACTCAATAAGGGCTATCACCCTATGAAGTTTGAAGGCTCTGGGTCAAAGGTTACTCGAGTTATTGAGCGGAAACAAAGTGTGACAGACGGATAGACGGACAGACGGACAGGGCAAAAACAATATGTCTCCCCCAGAGGGGGAAGACATAATTAGTCTAATGCATCTTCACAGTTATTTCTCTAAAAGATCCTGTACTTTTCATATACAATTTGGAACTATCAAATTTACTAAATATACATTTTGCTTACATTTTCAGTGATAATAATTATGTTAAAGTTTGTTTTTTTACTGAGTGTTAAATAAAGGTTAAAAAATAAAGGATTATAAGTTTTATCTTTTGCTGCCCCAGTATTTGTTTTGACATTAAAAGAGGAATAAGACATGAAATCTCAGGGCGGTTCCATTATGAATAATGAACACTCATGTTTTAAGTTCTTGAGTAAGTGCTGTTTTGCCTTCACAAATGTATACCCCGTCAAATTTATCAAACCTGATTTAATACGAATGTACAGTGTTTAACAATCACTTGAGCTTGATCAAACAAAGATAGACAGAGCAAACATTAGAAGATGGATGAATTTACAAAGCATGTGAAATGTTTGAGAAGATTAAACATCTGATGGAATCATGACCATAGATGTATGAACTATAATGATCGTGGTCGTCAACACAGTGGGAGGAGTGCAGTGGATGAACGTGAAGACGGGTTTCACAACGAGACAAACGAGACAAACGTACCACTAACATTCTCATGCATATCTCTCCAGGATTATCATTGATACATTATTGTGTAACTTTTTTATTGTACTACAAAGAGGAAATTATGTGTATCCTAGAATATATTGTAGAAAAATTATGTAGATTTCTATTCATAAATTAAAAGAGATGGTAGCAATTTTTGAAGTCTGATATAAAGTTAGACTTTGGTTTGCAATTAAATTGAATAAATTTTTTACATGTTTGTTTAACATAAATTTTTATATAAATATTTCAAAATTAAATCATGGATCTTATATTATAGTATGGATAGAAAGATCATGTTAAGGACATAAACTTAAGTTCAAATAATAGTTTATTTTAAGTTGCGCTATAAAACTGAATGTTTGTTGAAGCATGTTAAGGTCACACAGCGGTTAGTGAACTCAAAACATTACACTGTTGTTAGCAATAATCAAAACCCTTGTAACTAAAAGTAAAATAGCATTATTAGGCAGCAATAAATTTAAGTTGAATTTCCAGGCAGAGAGATCATTAGGAGAACATTACGCAAACTGTGTTCCTCAATTAGAGATGACTTATTCACAGGGTACAATCAAAGCGTCACAGGTTGTGGTTCTCAACGAAGACATGTAGTTGTTACTCAACAAAAACTCATGTAAATAGCGCGATCCTCATCCTCAAATTGAATTTGACTTCGTTGAGAAACATATACAAAAATCTGTGTGTGGTGCTCAACAAAGACCACTTTTAATGTATATGTTTCTCAACGAAGTCCAATTAAATTGCTGTGAACATAAGTTTTCGTTGAGTAACAACTACACTGTTTTCGTTGAGAACCACAACCTGTGACGCTTTGATTGTACCCAGTGTTATTGTTAGACTGAAGAGGCAGAATTAGTCAGGTGTGTGTATGAAAGAAAACCTTGACAGTAGATGTAATAAGTGTGTGGTATTATTAATTCAACACAGATCGGGTATTTATCAGGTCTTTACCATGCGGCGGTATATATCACTGTCAAAATACAGCTGTAACACACAATGTTGCACAATCAATAATTAGAACCTGTTGTTCTTATCTCAATGAGAAATATGGTAACAATCAATTTCAATATCATCTCATTTAATTTACCAGGTAGATTACTTTACTCTTGATCATTTTGTGCAAGTTCACTGATTTCCCAGGGGTAATAAAATACATGATTGGGAACTTGAACACCTTAAGGTTTGTTCAAACTGTTTGATATCCTTTTTCGATTACTTCAGATAAATATCAGTCTATTTATGTTCATACCACAAATTAATACTTTTTTTGCTTTTTTCTGATTAGTGTCTATCACCATGTTCTGTAAATATGAAGATCTACCAAAATGGTAATTTACTTGCGATAAGATACAAATAATCCATTAAAATTCATATAATGAGTTCAAATTATTTTTAATGATATTCCATCACCCACTTTGTGTGTACAGGCATCTACCATGTACATGTTTGTCTGGCAGCCACCGCTGTAACGTCTACATGTATACTGTTTACCCGTCACCGCGGACTTACATCATCGTAAGGGTCAGTGTAACCAGTCTTGTGTGCTGATCGCCGTCGGTTCCGGGGCTTGGCGGGTGCCGATCGTGGTCGTCTGTGGTTATCAGGTCCAGACTGGGGTCGACTGTTGGATCGGCTTTGGCTGCGCGGTGTCAGGTAGGGCAACACTTCCTCATCCCCCTTCCGACCTCGTGTCGACTGAACAGACACCGTCCATACTTAACATGCCGTAACTCTTGGTCATAAAACGTACCAACCCAGTAGCGCTTATCATAATGGGGGGATATTGTACTATAGTATATAATGTCACCTAATATCACCTTGCTACAAGAAGTCCATATCTACCCTTTTATATATGAGGAGCGTCGTGTGATTTTCGACCTTAATGACATCGGGAAATGACGGCGTAAAACGCAATTGAAATGACGTCAAAATTTTCGCCCGGATTATTAACGCACGTCAAGTGAGAGACGCATTATGTAGAGGGAAAATACTTTTATTTAAATTATTTAATATTAAGGAACACTATTAATTAAAACTGGCATAAATACTAGACACAGTGTTTTAAATAATTCATTGTTTATT
>Ga0224511_10002267_pt1 | contig 12785 bp, 6 predicted proteins | sample SF_May12_sed_USG_2_FD_169988 | JGI IMG/M metagenome (GOLD analysis project Ga0224511, IMG submission 169988) | Sediment microbial communities from San Francisco Bay, California, United States - SF_May12_sed_USGS_8_1 | ecosystem: Environmental > Aquatic > Marine > Sediment | place: USA... | reverse complement strand
TGTTGAAGGTTGAAGTAAAAATCATATTTTAGCGTGTTTTTGCCATATTTCTATTAAAAGTATGCTTAAAATTAATCGCGAGCGAAGCGAGCGAAGAAAAAATTGTGAAAAATGAGCGTTTTGGGCATAAAAAAAATCTTAGGTCCGCGGCCGTTAGGGGGGGCGCGCGCCGGGTGCGCCCCCCCCCTGGATCCGCTAGTGTATAAACGTTTAGCTTCGTATGTAAACACTGCATATAACTTGAATAGGCTAATTGCATTTTAAATACTTTCAATTCAAAATCGGAACAACTAGATACAGTTTATTTTAATGTTTAGCTCTGTTTAAATAATACAAAATTGGTCACACCAGGTGATGCTAAAACAAGCTAATTAGTATTTATTTAATTAAAAACGTTGTTTAAATATTGTTTTGTTTCACTTTCAAAACATATCAAACAGTCAATCTCTTTGAACTGATCGTCTGAAAATATAAATTGAAGAATGAGTACTGTACACAACGTAGACATGTTAATGGCACCATGACAAAATGACCCGTGCAAAAGCAAACACAGAACAACACAAAACACGCAGAACATCCCGACTCAACAGACAAAATTCACTAATGTGGCAATTTCGTTTCTATTCCAGTCTGATGTTATAAATCCACGCAAAACATCAATTTGTAATGCCACCTTTTATTGTATGACTACTGATATAATCATTTGTTGTGGACAAATACACCTTCGGAAAAAAAAAATAATATGGGCAAATAATTTAAAGCATTGCTGTTATCAATTATATTACTGTTACCGTACGTCATAATATAATAGCAATACTTAACAGATTTACAGATTATTCTACAACTATACAATATGTTTAAAATAGACTTATTGTTTGTGTTTAAAAATTTTTACACATGATATTAATCCCGTATTTCCATTAATATATTTCCCACATATCGGATCATTGTGTGGCATATGTTTCATAGCATGACTAAAAGGGGGGCATTAGTATGGTATGAAAGAATTTGGTGGTTTAATAAATGAAAATTTGTCAACTTAAACATATTTTGAAGACGTGTGGTAAGTGTTTTCTGGTAGGTACATTAGTTCCGCCAATGACAAACACATTACAGAATAAATCAGTCATCGTTGTTTTATCTTCTTACTATATCATAATTAAACAGTGTTCTTAGCTGATCCACGTTTGCCCTAAAGGAAACATTTTAAACGTAATGTGATGGCACCGAACGAGGTAAATTGACCACACAGAGCCGAGATAAATAATACGATTGAAAGAGAAATGGAGACATTGTTAATTGTGTTAGATTAATACCAAAGGCTATATAGTTGGTTTAATTGGTCACACAGAGCCAAGATGATTAATACGATAACAAGAGAACTGAAGACAATGTAAACGGTGTAGATTATTTACCTAAGGCTATATAGTTAGTTAAATTGGTCACACAGAGCCAAGATGATTAATACGATAACAAGAGAACAGAAGACAATGTAAACGGTGTAGATTATTTACCTAAGGCTATATGGGTGGTCGTTAGTATGGAACACTCCACATTTAGAATTAATCAGTCATCGTTGTGTTATCTCATAGATATATTGTAATTAAAGAGTGTACTAAGCTGATCAAACTGTACCCTAAAGGGAACATTTTCAACGTAGGTGATAGGACGGAACGAATTAAAGTGGTCACAGCGTAAAAATAATTAATACGATTGCAAGAGAACTGGAGACATTGTAAACAGCGTTAGCTTAATAACCAAAGACTACACGGTTAGTTAAATTGGTCTCACAGAACCAAGATCAATTATGCGATTGAAAAATAACTATTATAATAGACTTTGTAAGCGGTGTTTATTACATGAGGCTACATGCATATGGTTAGTAAAATTGGTCACACAAAACCGAGATGGTAAATAAGGTTACAAGAGAAGATAATTACAATGTAAACGGTGTAGGTTAATTACTAGGTTATAAATTATGGTTAATCGTTAAGAATGAACACTCGATATTAAGACCGCTTGCAGTGCACCAATTAAAAAGTGTCATTTTTGTGGTTTGGGAACTTAAACTGATGAAAGGGAAAGCCCTCAGTTTCAGTTATAATTGTACCCTCTGAAACTATAATCTGAGAAAGGGGAAAGTCCTAAGGAATTCTAGCTAGTATAAAGACAATAGCAGTTTCGGAATACATTGAAACCGTTCTTCGACGGTAAAGGAAGATGCTTTATATCCGGCACACGTAGTGTAGAAGGAACTCTATTTTCAAACCAAAACAACATTATATATGATCAAATAGGACCTGATCAAATAATAACTACACAATGATGTAGAACAAATAAAATAAGAAGGTGGTGAGGACGTAAAGGTTATGTTGAATATGTACGTTCAAATTAAACCTCGTGTATGTTATAGTACAAAACCTATACAAGTAATGAAGGAAATATTTTGACCATTACATGTTATTCATATTGAAACAATATATGTTATTACGTAGTGTTTGAGTTGTTTTTGGCCTATAGGGAACACTTTAATATGTGCAAACTTTATCAATTTTGTTAATATATACTTAAAATAAGTATAATAAGCATACTGTGTATACATATTATGTATGCTTGTTTAATATATGTGGACAATATTGCATTACTTAGTTAAGCATTTCATACCATATGGTTACATGTTGATGATATTCTAGAGATAAAATATACTCGTGACCAACATCTCAAGTTTGTGTCAAATATTATTGAATCGTAACAAATTGTTCTTTTGGTGTTGTATACAAAATTGGAATCTCCATTTTAGTAAACTGTCAAACTTGTAGGCATAAGAGCATCCCTTGGATATATTAATCAATACATCATAACAGACTAATTTAGGACCTAGTATTAGTATTATTTAAGTATTCATTGCAAAACGTTGAATGATATAAAAAGCGAAATGCTCGAAACCTTTATTCCACAAATATAGACTTCGAACGGCATTTTGAAATAAGATAATTATTAATTTGGCACTTTAAACAGCAGTTTAAAACACACCGATATGTAATGTTAAAGCTTGTAGACAGACGTTCCTACACTGTGCAATAAATATGTTTTAGATGGCTTAATGGTTGAAAACCCTAATAAATTGGTCTACATTTCACAAATTAAAGCGTTCACAGAAAGAAATACAAAAATATAAATTATAGCGTCTGGCAAAGATAATAATACTTACTAAATGTTTTACGTGTTTTATTTTTCTTTGCAAGTATATTTAGGTAAACAAGCAAAAACAATTCCTTACCGAACACCTTGAATAGAATCAAAGTACTACTTTTAGTGTATTTGAAAGTGGTTTAAAGGTAATGACTTTATATACTGTATATACGAAGAATAAGCATTGTGCTGTAACATGTGCCTTTCAGCAAACCGAAATATATTGTACCTCAAAGTAATCTTTCCTCTACAGTTTAAGTTTTATGCTAGGAACGGCCCAATCGGACTTTTTATCCTACCATCAGGGTTACATTAGCCGTATAAACTACCCATCGAATAAACCTTGCTTTATTCGACCGCTGCTAAATAAACATCGAATGCGCAATTCATTTAGTCAACGTTCGGTTGCTGTTTCTTGTCATATTTTCCGAGCTTTTCACTGGCTTTCTGTCTTCTTAGTTTAATGTGCGAAATACTCCGTTAAATCCATTAAACAGGTTGTATATATGTTATCAGGTTAGTCATTTAACTAAAAAATAACACTAAAATATCGCGAAATCGTTGTCAAATTTTGCGATCATGACAACATAAATCAAAATGGCGGACAACGCTGGGCAGTTTATAAAAATATTTTCACATGTTTATCCTGATCACCATCTGATTTTGGGCCGAGTTGATGCCATTTGATAGAAGCTTTCATAGCGATGAAACGAAATCTCAAGACAAACCAACGCTTTGGTTATATTAAATAATGGAATATCATCGGTTTTTAAAAATAATAAATTTGCTTTAATCATTTCAATGGAAGGATAAATAGAATACTCGGCAAGCCTCGTGCTTTTTTTCTTAGCCTCACAGGATAATCTTGAGGTACATTCAACACTAACCTAGTATTCTCTATATCTAATTAAAATAATATATACATTATATTGTTTAAATCTGACGATCTTTAAATCTGAAGTGATATATTACAAAAGTAACTATTACCAAATAAACCTGCAAATTGTTTTGTTTACCAATTCTCAATATCTAAATAATACAAAATTAACTTTCCTACATCAGTTGTCTTTAGACAAACATATACTGTTCCATAGCTTTACCCCTTTAACCACACAAGTATATATTTATATAATATTTTGTCTGTTGTTGTAGTATACAACAATGACTTAATAAAGGAACTAGTAATGGTTGTTGTTGTTGTTGTTGTTGTTGTTGTTGTTGTGAAAATATTCAGTTGTACGGTTAACATAACACAAAACACATTTTATCGTATTATAGAGATCGGAATTAAGGATTGAGCAATCTTGGATACCGTTCACATGTATGCTATTTTAATGTTAAATAATGTAGTATACATGATGAAACACATTAAAACACAATAACACAAACATAATGATAGTTTTGTGAAATGATTTTATTCAATGATAACCCCGCCATAGATAATGGATCGCAAAAACGAGGTCCGGGACTAGCCTTTTTGCAGACGCCATTGTTGTTATGATTTACTCAAGTATATAAATAATTAACGTTGTTTATTTATTTAACATTTTGCATGAGGTAATGTGTGATGCAAAGGAGTTGCCAATGGATAGAAAACATTTTAAAAAAATTGCAAAGAATTGAACTCCTGAACACGTACATATCACATCTCCCAGATGGGTAAGGGACATCAAAATATTAGAATGCTAATAGAGTTGTTCGCAAAATGACTTGAAGACAATGTACCTAACCAAATATGTAGACAAAAAAAGGTTTTATTACCACATTTATATAAAACATTTGTATAGCATTTGTTATCGTTACGAAAATAATTTTCACTCTAAAACGAAGTAGGACGTTTTCATCGATGCTATTTCAGTACGACATTTTATGCAAACACATTGTCATAGGCCGCTATAACATGTATGCGTAGCGTTTTGTTGTTATATCCGTTAAAAATCGCTCAATAGAGAAATAGTTGGGTCTTTTAGATGTACGCGTTTCCTATGCGTTAACGCAATGGAGTCCGTCTTGTTTCGCATAGTGAGCGATTTTTAATTGATGACAGACAGTAAACGCATATATTTTGACTTGGATAGATGCATACTTTGAAGTCAAATTTCGCTACAATTCCAAAAGAACATTATTTCTATTTGACTTTAAGCTAGAAAGCACTCCTATTAATGACCCAACACTTTCACAGCAGAAATATTTGACAGTATCAAAAAAGCGTAATATTGTGGCAGTCGAAATAATAAATAAATTATAAGAGTGACACTAGTGTATGTGTTCTATTTATTTACATAAAACTCGACCATATTTGTTACGAATTATACTAGATACCAAATAATTCGACGAAATTAAATACTTAGATGGTAAACTATGCGGCCATCTATTATCATAACGTACACGTGTAATAAGTACTATGCGTTTCTTTCACAGGCACGTATCGGACGACCCATAACATAACGCATACATGTTATAGCGGCCATACTTTTTGTACTTGTTGTATTGAATTGTTGAACTAAAGGCACTTGTATTTGATACTCTATGGTGAAATGCGTTACACACAAGACCAAAAATAGAATGATCATGATCCGCTTTAAATGCATTCAGTTCTTTCATTAAATTTAAACACGTTTGCGTTTTAAGTTTAACATTCCCCAAGGATTGTTTCTTAGTCTCAGGTTTCTATCCAAGAAGCAGTATGGGATACATTTAGAACAGCTAGGATTACCTCTAAGCCTTTTTAATTTTCATATTATCCCTGCTTGCAGCAGTGTGTGTTTGTTTAAGTTCGGATCGAGCAATTTTAATTATAAAAAAACAGTATGCTCTTTAATTCAATTATTTGCTGATAAGACAACATAACAACTTCTACACACGCATCTGTCTGCAAACACAACAACAACAACAGCTTTATGCTTGGTATTACAAGCGCGTTCTGATCAGAGTACACTCTCGAGCGCATGATGTCAGAGGCTTTGTCTAAAGTGTTACATCCGTTTACCACTCGACCGTTACCTCTTCGCGTACGGTAAACATATAAAGTGCGCTAGCACATGTATTGAACAAATGTGTGGTCCGCTCTCTTACTTGTGTTTTGATGTGGTACTAGCAATGCATGGTCATTTTGCACGCTACATAAAGCTTGACATTGCGTGTACATAGTCTATAGGTCTTTTATTGAAATTATGTTTCTTTCTTTTTAATATGTTCATGTTGTTGTCTTTACTATAATATTACTAGTCCCCATTGTCGAATATATGTCTACAAAGAATGTATAAGAGAAAGAACATATGTTGCAATAGGGCCATTCACATCACGGATCATGTTAGCATTGCATTTATTAACCCTTTCTCTCCATCACATTGCGCTGCGCATGTTACAACTTGACGGACATGTTTGGTTGGTTATGTAAGAATACTTAAAAATGCGATCAAGTATTATGATACTCCTAGTTCGTACTGTTGTTTGAGATTGAGATGCATTGTGTTGTTTTGTGGCCTACTGTTCAATAAAGGTGAACTCTTCTGTGTTTACATTGCAATGGAAACACGTGGTAAACCTAACAACCTATACTCGACATTCAAAAGCGCAGACTTATTTTTTCGTCACAACTGTCACTGAACTATGTGTAAGTTAGACTTCAAAATATTATTTGCAATTAAAGATGCATTCATTAACGTCTCATTGTTCACGCTCATTTTTAAATAACATTTAGTTTAACACGGGTGTGTGTTGTTTTAATATATTGTATGTAGGGAATGCAGGTTTGGATGAATCTATTTACATAGATGGACTTGTGGCCGTTGAATTAACCAAATCAGGATTAAAACAGTGTATACTCAATCAAAACCTTAAACAGAAATTAATGTTTAAATTTTCCACCAGTTGTATTATATTTACTTATATACATAAAAGTATGTAATGTATATTTCAATGGTATATGTGGAGGGGTGTAAAAACGCAAATACAAAAATGTTCAACTGGCAATCACTTAAAATAGTTATACATACGAAAAGTGGGTAGTCATAGTTTGTATTCATTTCCACAGTACCCTCTTAAACGTTTTATATCCAAATGTCTTAACATGTGGATATGAATTAATAAAACTGCTGATATCAAAGCAGAGCATAATAATGTGTAACAAAAGAGTACTTAGTATTGCTAAACGAAACTACTTTGTTTATTATGTGACTGTGACAACCCCTACACTACGGCATGTACTAAAACAGTATTTACAACAGTACAGCAACCAAATAATTTATATTATGGTTAGCCGTACAATATAAACGTACAAGTTCAAGCAAATAATATGCGTCTGGTTTAATTTCAAATATTGTTGAATGTTTAGAAAACAATCGTCATGTGGATTTCAAGATCTTATATTAAATGATTTAATATTGTGACATATTTGAGTGTGCTAATTAACCGTTTATTGTATGAAAATGCCTTTACCAAAATAACATTATATAACTTGTAGGCAAACACTAAGATCCTTATCCCTTTTACTATAAGTGAAACCCGGTCAGTGACTGCCATTACATCAATGTACTTAAAAATCTACTGGAATCCGAACCCTTTAAAGAAGAAAAATACATGTAGTACCTTATTTTTTCCAAATTAGACCTATGAAAATATATAGTGATATATTATATGTGTCACTTAATGTACTTTAAGAACAAGGAAGTATAGGCTGAAATGTAGTCCTTTGCAGGACACAAGCACACACGTACTTTTATCAGACAAATACGATGTACTTTTATACAACTACGCCTGTTTGAAGTAATCCGTTGTTCTAAAGATTAAAAATATGACTATAATGTTTTGTACTGTTTGCAGTCAATAATTTTACATAGGGAAGTGTTTGCGAATAGATATTTCCCTATTAAAATTAACATGTTCAATATGAGTTCGGACTTCTTGTAACTTCAGTGTTTTCGCTATGCAGACCGTTCCCATCTCTGTTATAGAAATAGGGTAAAGTGTTGTTCAGTTGTTTCCTACAGTTAATAAATGTTTAGAAGAAGATGGTCGATCGTTCATTTATTTTTAACTAGGTACTTTCGGATACTATTTTTTGTTATTTCTGATAAGTTTGTTTTATTATAAATAACGTTAATTCGATTGTATTTGTTAAATTCGTTTTCATTCCCTTTCTTTCTCTTTCATCAGTTTAATTTAAATTACTACAGCTGGTGTTAAGTGCCTGTGTGACGGCTGTAAAATGTCACCCCGTACTTCATCATTATGTAATTATATTTTTCTTTTCCTTAGGGATCATGTTGTTCCCTGAGGAACAACATGATTGTATGTTGTTTACATTGGAAAATAGAGTTCTGCTTATGCGCTAGGAGGCGTCAGTGGTGTGGTATTTTTCATTGCCATTGATGAACATGTTCAATACAGCAGAGGCTGCTATTTTCCCATGCAGGCTATGCTTACTGGCGGCTTTCCCTTTCATTATCAATATAAAATACGATAATTTGAATACAATATGTAATTGTAAGCAATTTGTAAAAATGCTAATAAGTAAACAAAAGCGAAACACTCGGAAGAACAGAAATCAATGAGTCATTTTATCTGGATGCTGACGATATACTGACACCATTTGGCAAGATCCGGTTAATATATTTACAGGAGAAATTACACTACACTATTGAGAATTAATTGGCTTAATGGGAAGTTTTTTAAAATAGCAAATCCATAGTCAGTACCTAATACATCGTACCCTTACAATGAGGCACTGGCTTAAGTTTAGAATGTATGCTCATTACAACGTTTTGGGTAAAAAGGTAACATGGTTGTATAAAAAATCATAATGATTTTTTTGACAGTTAATAGTAAAAACACCTAAAAGAAACGAATGACTAAGACTGAAACTTGGAATAGCGGTCTTTTCTGTATGTTAGTTGCGTCTTGATGTTCGACGTATATTTGTGTTGTTCTGTGTATTTTTTGTGTTCGGGCCATTTTGTAATGGTGCCCCTAAACTTGACATATTTACATTGTTTACAACATTCTTCCTTTAATATCTCTTTAATTTATGTTTACATTTTAAACAAATATTATTTATGTTGCAATCCTCAATCTAATACACATGTACAGTTACTATTTAAAATAAAACTGTAAGTGCCTGATAGCTGTGAAATACCTGTTTCAAGATTCCGAAGTCAACAACGTTCTTGTTATTGTCGTAACGATTACTAAATTTTATTAGAAATAAAACATCATTGCTAGTTTGTGTATTTATTGAACTATAGTCCAATTTTCCCGACTTTTATTCAGGCTAATGGTCACTGTTAATACACAACTAGGTTAGTTTCTTTGATAAATGTCCAATCAGCTAACCATAAACATTCTTACTTCCGCCACATGAAATTTACCGCGAAACCACCATACACTATTAATAAGCTTATTAAACGGCAATTTAATCGTCGAGAAAAAAGTAATGAGCAGATTTTTCGTTTGATGCCTACGAATATCCTGCTGATTGCCCAGTTGTTAGCAAAGAGGTCAATATGTACGAGGGCTTTCAATAAATAAAAAGACTGCGTACAGCATATTTCTTTGCCTAAAATTGGAATACTGTTCAATAGTATTATAAAATATAACTCAAAAATAAAAAATAAAAAACCCAACAAAAACACAAACAATAATTTATTCTAAATGTTATTTACCTCTTGATGTTCTGCGTGATTTGGGCTGTTCTATAAGATCACGTTTGTTCGGGCCTTTTTGTCATGGTGTCCTCAAACTCTTTTCTCAGTCTACATTGTTTACAATATTTTTTCTTTAAACATCTCTTCAATTTATAGTATTGCCTTCTATTTGTCCAAATTGTGTAGGCTTTTGACAAACAATGTAGACAATTAAATAGTTTTCAATTACTATAGTAACGAACAATCGCACCCGTTGTTTTTATTTCTTTGCAAATTCCATTATTCAGAATAAACTTACAAAACAGTTAAATCTTGAGTTCCCAATGTCTGTCGCAAATATTAAGAAATGGTAACACGTGGTTTTCGAAATATGTTGGGTGGGGGCGATAACGGCAACATGGTCATATATTGAACAACCCTCGTAAAGATGCCTTTGTTCAGCTTTTTTAAGAATAAAATATAATTTTAAAGCCAAAATGTATGTGGAATAATATAAATAGTTCCTCGAACTCCAAGATTATCTAAAATTTACATGTTGTCTTCTATGTTAATTTTGTTCGCCCATTAACACATTGACGCGGGTTGAAACCAGCATGTTATCAAAACATTCTTTAAATGACCTTTGCACAAAAGTAATGCATAAAACGCATGGTAATTAAGAGAAACTTTTATTTAATTCGGAAATAAGATTTTACTATATTTTCAAAACATGCTGTCAAGTAATATTTAGATATTTTAGTGACAGCTGGACGTTACACATCACTAATTCACGTTTGAAATATGTTTTCCCGACACAACCTTGGCCCAGTATGACAAAGGGCTTTTGGGTGTATGTCTGTAAAAGGAAACATTGGTCATAACAAACCACTGTCTTGGAACAAAGTGAAGACAGCATACAATAGACATTACTTATGACATTATTATTACAAGAATGGCTTAATTTCGTACCACGCGTCCCGAAACCTACGGGGATAACTCCCCAGGCACTCCTGATTAACGGAGCAGTTAAACCGTTTTGTGGACGTCGTGTGATGTATTATGTCTATGTATTGATTCCAATAATAATATGACATTACTCCAGACCAGTGTATTTTATACATCTTTGGACGAAGAATATACAGACTTGCACGTCTCTATCGAGAAGAACGTTCAAGTTGAACTAGAAAGACTTTGTTGAACTGGCGTACATTATTATTACACATACCCTCAATTACCAACAATCAAATTGCGTCCGTTACTAATGGCAATGCTCGTAAATGTACAGATAAAGCAGCAAAACCAAGTGATTTTCTTTCCTTTATAATTGACATTGAGATTTGCTTGGTAAACAAACGGCAGAATTCGTGACCATACATTTTTAAAGGACCTAACACTATTTTAGATTGCGTTATACATATGTGTGCATGAAAATATATGTTCTGAATTCACACAGCATATTTTGCCTTCTATGTACCTTTGATCCCGATGAATACATGGTTCACTAAATTGTAAACGCATATTGAGTATCTCAAACGCTTAACACATGTTTAAATTCAAATAATAAGTATTGTAGGGATTTTAATTTTCGATATGAGACTTACATCACTTTTGCATTCTTATGTAAAACTTGGTGCTAACCCAATACGTATTTGCTGCGAATGCTGTTACATTTATGGAATGATTTTATTTAATGTTTCTAAAAACCACAAGTAAAAATATACAAACACGTGTTTATCCATTACGGAAAACACAGAAACAATCAAATTACCTTATATAGAAAACGAATGCAGTTTGTCGCACTATATATGTACGTGTATGTGTCCATTAGGATTGGTACATATACTTATTTTTATACAGGAGAACACGATAAAGAAAGCATCTTCATGAACAGAATTATATTCGCAATAATTTTTTAAATTAAGATTACATTAGTTACACATTCTAACAATCAAAAACAGCGTAACGTAAATTAAATGAGTCAATATCGTCTGCAGCGTTTGCGCACGTAATGTATATATCTTTTCATAATATGTAAACCAACTATACTGAATGGCCTTTACTTGTTGATTTATAACAAAATAAAATATAAAACTTGTATTACTACGTCTGGACAACAGTAAGCATTGGAATGGTAAAAAGGCATGCCGTAGTTGGCCGGCATTTAGGTTTTTTTAAGAATAAGGTTTCTGTTAACCTTTACTTCACCGTTGAACATACATTCACTCGTTCGTAATAATAAGCTAAATTAAACCGATGAAAGGGAAAGCACACTAATTATCCCGCAAATTATTACCACTATCGAGACGATGCTATTAGCCTAAACCAATTACGTTCGAAGAGTGCTTGTGATGAACTGATTGCAATACATTATCGTAACAAAGCTACTAAGTACCGTATTTTGTTTTCATATATAGTTTACTTTGGTTAGTTCAAACATGACACTAAATCAACTGTTTCTTTAAGTCGTCATTGAAAGAACAATACCTTCCAATTTCATAAGTGATACATAATCAGATTTTGTCTAAGATGACCGATTGGTAGTTTTAATGGACAGTTTCAGACTCAAACATTTATAACGACATTATCCAGTAAATGCTAAACTTGGGCTAAGATTTGCTGGTGACAGCTTGGCCTGTCAAACACAAAATAAAGGATACTTCTTGTTTGTGGTTAGCGTTGTACAGAAACAACCAGAAAGTGCAGGGTGAAGTGTGAAGAACGTATGGAACGGTGCATTGACTACATCTGGATTTAAAACGATCATACTCTTAGGTTAATCAGTAAATGTCAGTTTATGAATTATATGCTACTGAAGGAAGAGCAGTTAACACAAATAATTAGGAAACAATGACAATGGACAGACCCACAGCTGTCAATCGTGATCTTTGTAACAGTACATGGTCATTTTTAATCCATTAGATTAGGATTATATTGTCAGGTGACAATCTGACCTAGAAAACACAAACGAAA
>Ga0224511_10002266_pt1 | contig 12785 bp, 4 predicted proteins | sample SF_May12_sed_USG_2_FD_169988 | JGI IMG/M metagenome (GOLD analysis project Ga0224511, IMG submission 169988) | Sediment microbial communities from San Francisco Bay, California, United States - SF_May12_sed_USGS_8_1 | ecosystem: Environmental > Aquatic > Marine > Sediment | place: USA... | reverse complement strand
GGAGGAGTACCTGACGGCTCTACGAGAAAAGCATCAAGCTTCCGGGTCCAACTCCCAGACGATTAGGGTGGGCGATGTGGTCCAAGTACACGACGAAACCCCAAGGTGCAACTGGAAGCTGCGGTGGTGACGGAGCTACACACGGGTGGTGACGGGATGGTGCGAGCGGCCGCAATCCGATTAAGCAACAGACGCATAACCAACCGGCCGATCTGCAAGCTGTACTCACTCTAAGTCAACGAAGGAGAGACATTATTTGGGCGGGAGAATGTCGTCGCTGACGTCATGACGTCATAATAATGCTCCCGATCCGGTCCGCGCTTGGAGTATATAAACTGACTCTTTTTATTGACATCATTCTTATTTGTACATTTATACTGGAAACAATAAATTATTAACAGCAAACTGCATTGTTGTCATTACAGGCACAGTATTGAAATGTTTAAGATGTTAAACTGTTTACTACGCAATTTTTAAAGTATGACGATGAGCAGGAACTGGTTAAAATGCAATTGTCAAAAATAGCCTTGCTTGATATGATAAGCCCTTGGACTTTCTTATTTGATTTTACAGGCAATGTATAGAGTTGTTTACATTTATTTATTCCTCTAGTGTCAAAATAAATAAATAAATTTGCAACATTTAATTTAAACTGCATGTTTACTCAAACATTAAGTCCAATATATCCGTTAAGTCGCTTGATTAAATGTAGTAATCCCTAATAATTTTACATGTAATTTAATGTTTTCAAGAGGTTCCTTTACCAAAATTGTTAACACTATTTTCGCGGAGTTCTCATTGTCACAGCCTAAGTATTCGTCGGAGATTAACGGTGACTTACATATAAAGGTTTCATATGACATCATCTCAATAACGGCTTTGAAAACGATAATGAAACTTAACAGAAATGACGATTGTGTGTAGCTCTAACATAAGTTATTTTAATCATTACGTTCAACAAAATAACTTTGGATATTCATGTTACAGAACATGAGGCAAGTGCCTTCGGTAACGTAATGTGTACCCTTCAAAATCTGGTTTTGACTAATACTATGGGCACAAATCATCAACGGGGCCTTATGGTGTAGTTGTATCAAAATATTGCATGATGTCTAGACGCCCGTATGGTACCCGTCCGGCGGAAGGAACAGTCGTACGGTACTTGTCCGGCGGAAGGAACGGTCGAACGGTACTCGTCCGGAGGAAGGAACAGGAACGGTCGTACGGTACCTGTCCGGCGGAAGGAACAGTTGTACGGTACCTGTCCGGCGGAAGGAACAGTTGTACGGTACCCGTCCGGCGGCAGGAACGGTTGTTCGATACCTATCCGGAGGCCGGAACGGTCGTACGGTACCTGTCTGGCGGAAGGAACAGATGTACGGTACATGTCTGGCGGCAGAAACAGTCGTACGGTGCCCGTCCGGCGGCAGGAACGGTCGTACGGTACATGTCCGGCAGAAGGAACAGTTGTACGGTACCTGTCCGGCGGCAGAAACAGTCGTACGGTTCCCGTCTTCCCGCCCAACGGCAGAAATAGTCGTACGGAACCCGTCCGGCGGCAGGAACGATCGTCCGGTACCTGTCCGGCGGAAGAAACAGTTGTACGGTACCTATCCGGCGCCAGAAACGGTCGTACGGTACCTATCCGGCGCCAGAAACAGTCGTGCGGCACCCGTCCGGCGGCAGAAACGGTCGTACGGTACCTATCCGGCGCCAGAAACGGTCGTACGGTACCTGTCCGGCGCCAGAAACAGTCGTACGGTACCCGTCATGTGGCGGGAACGGTCGTACGGCACCCGTCCGGCGACAAGAACAGTCGTACGGTATCAAGTTCACTCTTTTCACATTGTACTGGCCGCGTAGAAGTTGGGGTAGTGCTTACAAGTTTACGACGACCCCCGATGTTTTGTATGTTTTCAGAAGACAAACCGACACCGGATATGCACTTGCCTGCGTTTCGTTACATCGGACGGGTAGCGGGTGGTTTTTAACAGCAATTAAAATCGCCCGATTTCATCGGCGACCGTCTGATAGTCATTCAATGTTTGGTCTGGCATTGCCTTATGCATCATGAGCTTCAGACCATTCTAAACTTCGCTTACGGATTCGGCCACTGCACATGTTCAACTGCCACCGACAGGATATCAAGGTAGTTGCTGCTATGGTAACACATTTCATCACAACTGAATTGTGTTATATGTATTTCTCATTTATAACGAACTCGTGCTTTTCTTCTGAATAAATTGCGTAAATATTGGTAGCCAATGATTCTACGTTTTAGTCTATGTAGGTATTTCTGCAAAAACGGGTTACAATGCGCCTAAAAACTTCAGGTTAATTTGAAATGCGGACCTTCCTTTTTGTCGACTAATTTCGCGACAACAAAACTGTCAAGAGTCCTACCGTTAGATCACGATTAGTAAACAGTTTTTACAGCCGTGCTGGTTTGGCATGATGACATATTCTAATTGCAAGTTGTTTTGCACGTAAAAAAACCCATAATAAATGTAATACACTGTATATCTAATTACTGCCTGGCTGGAGAGATTAAATGCATTTTTTCTTTCTTTTTCTTTTCCAAGAGATGTTGAGAAAGTGTGAGGTTTGCTATAGCTTAAAACTGGTTTAAACCCCCAATGAAAGTCATTGACCGTACCAAGGCGGTAACTCGACATTTCTTGGAGAATTCCTTTAAGAAATAATCAATAAAAAGAAAAATTTAATAAAAACAGAAAAATCCGAAAAACACAAAAATATATGTTTTCTAAATGTCTGTTGCGTCATGATGTTGTAGAAGTTTTTGTGTCGTCCCTTGTGCTAGTTTTTGTACGGGCCATTTTGTCATGGTGCCCTTAAACATGACATATCTACATTGTTTGCAACATGCTTTGTTTGTACATCTCTTCAATTTATATTAGTAAAACACTGATGTAAAGCGTAGTCGATAAAAGCAAAACGATACTGGTTCCTTTCAGAAATTCACAAGTACGTATCGACCTGTTAAGAAGCTATTTCATAATTTATTATTTTATTTGTTTTACGTTTTGTGAAACGTGAAATTACATTGACAAAATTTATATTGCATATTCTGCATTGTGATCATATTATAAATTATACATTACGGTTTATTGAACAGACAAGCCTGGCTGTCCTCAAACAATCGACAACTCACCGGTGGCCTACCGAATTATTTATCAGGATCCTCAACAGGCTCAGACGGCATTGTTCGAGCTTATTGCACTAATTAAACCCTATGAAGCAAACAACTATCAAACACATTTGAAATTTGAAAACATTTCTATAGAATTCAATTCAATTCAGGCTAACTGATACAGATAACCTCGTACTGGTTAGTGTATGAAAAACACATGTTTCTGTAAATTAATAACTTTTGTTATTAATTGTGTATTAAAATTCAATAAATGCTTACGAACCAATCGTCAGTAACACTTGCCATTGCAAATGAATTACTAAAATATCATTGTTATGTGCAAATGTGCTTCCATACTTCCATGTGCCTAAATAGCCCTCACAGAGTCAAACTCCCCGCAGCGGTTACTTCCCCTGATCAGTACAGTAACCACTGCCACCACAAGTTAATCCGGCTCCAGAGAGCCGGATTTTTTTTCACTTTTATTTTTAAAACAGAATATTTAAGATTCTATTAGTTTTCTTTCATTAAATTATTATGCTTTATGAACAAGAAAGTAAAAAAAAATATATGTTATAAAAATATTTGGTAAATATTACGGAAGATATTTTCACTGTGACACCGTGTGTGTAGTAAATAACGGCTGAAGGTTTGAATCAATCACGTGATAGACCATCGTCACGTGATTTTTGTGTTAGCAGTGGTTAAAGTAGCAAAGCGTGACGTAACCGCTGTGAGGAGTTTGTCACAGAGTAGGTTTCATTGTTTGTGTCACAAATGTGAATGCCGTTTAAGGATATGCTAATGTATGGTGACACATTAACGCTTACACAAAAACATGCACATTTTCTATAAACTTTTTATTTTCTCATATCCCTTGCTTACATTTTTCTAGATTTGGAGATGTTATTTATAAATGTAAAATATTAAGTGTGGTTAGGACGCATGCTATGTTCAATCTAGGTATTAAAGTTTACACATTTATATTCATATAACTTAGCTACTAGATGATTACCATTAATGTGTATTTTATTATTGAAATGGTCTGGGGTTGTGCATTCTATTTCTAAACACTTGCAAATAGAGTCGAATTTATACGATATATATTGCTTGCAATTTTCAAAAAGATCCCAAATTAGGTTTCTAGACAAATAATGGTCTTCATGTACGGATGTATTTCAAGGAGGTATATAGCAGTCACTCTGTCAGTAAACGTTTTATTTCTCATTTATATATGACATTCATATAATTGTACAAACTAAACAAAATTTAAATGAACAGACAACAGCACATTACATTTACAAAATCACAGTAATGCTTAAGAAGTATGTGTAATGCACCAGAGAAGTATTTTAAATATCCTTAACACAAACCTTCAGTTATCTTAAAATATCATCGGTCTGCCATAAAACTTAGGTACATTTTGTATTGCTAGAAAACCAAACAAATGTAATATAAAATGACATGACATAAGTATACTGCCCATGAAAAATACAAGGAAAGCCCAGAAAAAGATTTTTTTTCCACTCAGGTCCTTAATTGTCTACCATAGTAAAACTTGAAGACAAAAATAAACGATATACATTAAAAATGGTAATACAATGATACTCATAATGTATTCACAAGAATGAATAATGTCATATGAACTTAAGACACATTGACACATTATTGACCTTAGTAACATACAAGCTATAGCCATGTTTTCTAGTCCTATATGAGTGTACATCTGACCTTTTAGTAAATTTTTCATTCATAAAAGATGGGCATTGACCATAGAAGAGTTTATGTTCATGGTTCATTTCTAATTGTTTGACCATATCCTCCAATTTAAGTATACCAAGTTTTTTTAAATCCTCAGCCGTAGGCTTTGTCCGTTGTCTGTGTCTGTTGGTTTGTCCTCATAATTAATAATAAATGTATGCATATGTATACTGATAACGAGGCAGGTTTACTGCTTGTATGCAGCAACAAGTGATTGAATGTGTTAGTTACGGGGAATAACGTTTCATAAAATATTTATTACACTCATCAAACTATTGTCATTTTACACAAGTATATTATATTCCACTGAAGTAACGGTGTAGAACGTTACATTAAATATTTATTACTCAACTAACTCAACAAACTATTGTCATGTCCGACAAGCATTATATTTCACTAAAGTAACGGTGCAGGATTTTGCATTAAGTATTCATTAAATTCAATAAACTACCGTCATTTTAGACATATATTATATTCCACCGACACAGTGTTAAGGTTCTTCGTATTTGTATTACATGCTCACCGTAATTTATTGATACGTGTTCAATTTCCTGGAAAATAAAAATTGTGGACGCAGCTTTTATGAAAGTGCATATTTAATAAACATATGTTTTGTTTGACAAAAGTTTTGCCGAGCGTTTCTATGGACGAATGACATCAATAGAATACATAACAATATCATTTGATTTTTGCATCCAACTGAAACCATCGGAACAACATTCAACAGCCGTAAGAATATTCCTGTACAACATTAACTCATCCGACCACAGAGTAAAAAGGAAATGGCTGCCTATAATTCCGGGTAAAACTATGCAAAGTGGTATGGGGAGTTTTCGCCCGGTGCATTATTTAAACTGCCTGTGGCATTTGATCATGTTCGCTAAAGCAGTGATAGATAAGTCTGAACTCAAAAGTGTGTCTTTTAAATCAATAATCAATTGTGATTACCTCATAGTATATCTTGTTTATTGATATAAACATAATAATAATGTACAAGTTAATGTTGTTCTGGTTGTAGAACAGAATTAAGCAAAACATTCTGAACCCAATTCTATGGTACCGTACCGTGACCTTCATGAACGCAGCCAACCGAGCCCGTTCAAACATATTTGGTAGGGGACCTCTTATGAATCACTCCTGTAAAGTCTAAATCTTGAGAACGGTTTCTTAAACTGATTTTGCAATGTTTTATAGACACGTTGGATAACAGACGTAGGTCGACTGAGAAAACCAGGTCAAAACAACACACACCTACATTTTGTTGTATGTCAGATAAGCTAAACACAATAAATTGTTTTTCCAATAAACATTGTTACATAACGCTCAGCATCTGTCACAATGTTAGTTAATTTTATGTAGACTTGTTTCAAGAGAAATATTTACATGCAAATAAGCTAACTGGTCATAAAGCGAAACACAGCGGCATCAACTCTAACAAAATGTTCTATTTATTTCTACTAAGGGTAGTTGACCATTAAGCCAATTGGAGACTTCTAACTCAATTGTTATTATTACCAATATATTAGATTCTCACGTTGAGACGCAGAATATTGTTACCTTTCTGTTTATAATAATGTAAGATCACAAAGCAAGTTATGAAACAAAGACAGAACCAACAATAAATATTAGGAGCATAATTATGTTCGATAAATAACATAAGGTTAACAATGTTTTTTATACAAGCTGATATTATTTACTCAATGGAAAACGATGTCCTTTATTTTAAAGGGCAAGTCATGCAATGAAATGGTTCATGTTTTAAAGCCACTTGCAATAAGGTATACATTTTACGCTTGTACGACAACTATAATTCGTTTTAATCTTTGTCCGACGCAGGTAGCCATAAGAAGCTGTACAACAATACGCGCTGCCTACAACTTAATGTATATAATTATTATTTTAATTCAGTTACAGTAGTTTCCCATTTCCATTTACAGTTATTACTTTATAGCCGGTGCAGTTGTATAAAGTTTTTTAGCGTCATGAATATATTGCCAGTTATTACTTTGTAGCCGGTGCAATTGTATGCAGTTAATTATCGTCATGAATATATTGCCAGTTATTACTATATAGCCGGTGCATTTGTATACAGTCAATAATCGTCATGAATATATTGCCAGTTATTACCTTATAGCCGGTGCAGTTGTATACAGTTAATTATCGTCATGAATATACTGCCAGTTATTACCTTATAGCCGGTGCAGTTGTATACAGTTTATTCTCGTCATGAATATAGTGACAGTTATTACCTTATTGGCAGTGTAGTTGTATACAGTTAATTATCGCCATGAATGTATTTCCAGTTATTGCCTTATAGCCGGTGTAGTTGTATACAGTTAATTATCGTCATGATTATATTGCCGGTTATTACTTTATAGCCGGTGCAGTTGTATACAGTTAATTCTCGTCATGAATATATTGCCAGTGTACGTGTTAGACATGTGCTATAGTGTATTTGTCTAAGAGTTATGTCTGTGATTGATATGCGTTCAAAACAACTAGCTGTGAAGACTACACATGCGAACATGAATTGAGTTCAGTCTACACATCGGGATATTTCCGGACAGTGCCAATTAAGTGACTGGCATATAGGGTAAAGCGGAGTTATGTTATATAATTTATTGTCGTTCATAGTTTGTGTATACAGTGAATTGTTTGTATTGAAATACACAATAACACGGAATTTTACCCCTTTCTATCTTGAAGTTTTTTTCACACACTTAAATATAGCAAGTTCCTTCACATTTAAATTTCCTTACTACTGATTTTACAGATTTTTACAAAAATTAAACCATACTACATACATGAACTCAAACAAATAACGAGCTATAAACATTGTAAAAGTCTTCAACGGTAGTAAAAAGGCAAAGCCAATGACATTTTCGTCAGGACAAGATAGGGGCAAGATTGAAAAAAGGCTCACTCGTATGTTTGAGAACACTTAGTCCTTAATTGTCATTCACAAAGACAATACTATTGTAATACATTATGTTTACAATGTGGTTTGTTTAAAAGTAAATAGGCGTTTAACAATTAAATATAATGGCCAACCGCACCGCAACCATTGTTTGGAACAGTAACCTATGCTTGGAACAGTAACCTGATAATAAGCTTCTATAAACAAACATTTCAAGCCTGTAAATTATACAACGCATTGTTAAAACTTCAGACTCGCCGCAAGCTCTAAATACTGTCTCAATTCCTTATCATTTTGACTTGCTGTTTCGATTCATTAAACAAATTTATCTATGACTATCGAACTACATTATCTTTTTCAAAGGAAATGTTAAAAAAATTTTTAAATTAATAATGAAAACAAAAAATCCCCTTACCGTTTCGTCCCATATTATCATCTCAGGAACAGTAACGGAAGATGCCCGGGAATATTTTTAACAGAAAACACTTGTGTTACTGTTCCAGTGATTGGAGGGGGTGGCCTATAGATTTGTGCTCGTCCACCCGTCCGTGTCCATAAGTGTTTTTCGCGTATAACTCAATACATAAAACTGAGCAATGAAAAGCTTAAAAACTTTTGGGGTAAAAGTTAACATTGTGGGGGTATATGAGTATTATGCACACCTTTCTAGTTTCCTCTGATTGCGTTATTATAAGTGCGTGTCACCTAATCAAGCATGCTATAGTATTTACATTTACCAGTTGTGGGGTCGTTATACACACGATATAACCTATAACGATTCGGTTACATATCAAAGGAATAAGAATTTTGTTTCGCAAACAACGATTATTATAGTATACTAATATGTACTAAGGCACTGCCTCTTATCGGTCGTACATGTTTTCCGTTAATATTTACCGTTAAAACAAAACTGATAAAAAATGCCAATATTTGAAATGCCCGTTTTAGCAGTAACATAGACAAAGATCAAAGTGTAATAAGTGCAAGGAAAAGTTACGGTTCTTAAGCACTACACTTTTACTCTATGAGATCAATCTATCTAGTATCTACACAGTTTCTTGTTGATACCTCTTGTAGTTTCAGCGTTATGGTCCGGACAAAGTTTAAAGTGTAAAAATGAATAAAGGGCAGTAACTCCAAAATTAGGCAAGGCAGGGTAATGATTTGCGTGCAATGCACTTCTACTTAATTACATATATCTACATACAAAGATAATTGTTGAAATCGCTTGCAGTTTAGAGTTATGTTCCAAACCAAGTTCAAAGTGTCAAAATGAACAAAGGGCAATAACTTTTAATTTAAGCAAGGCAGAGTTACGGTTCTTGTGCACTGAACTTCTACTCAATGAGATCTATCAACCTACAAAGTTTTGTGTTGATATATTTTATTTCGGAGTAATGTCCCGGACAAAGTTTATAGTGAAAGATAAATAAAGGGCAATAACTCAATAATTAGGCAAGGCAGAGAAATGGGTTCTTGTGCAGTGCACTTCTACTCAATGAAATCTATCTACATGTATCTACAAAAGTTCTTATTGATACCTCTTGTAGTTCCAGAGTTATGTCCTAAACACAGTTCAAAGTGTAAAATGACTAAAGGGCAATAACTCCAAAATTAGGCAAGGCAGAGTAATGGTTCTTGTGCACACCACTTCTACTCAATGATATATATTTACCTACATAGTTTCTCAATGATATCTTTTGTAGTTTTAGACTTAATATGTTGATTATGTTCCAGCAATTTTCAAAGTGTAATAATGAACAAAGGGCAATAACTCCAAAATAAGGCAAGGCAGAGTTATGTTTCTTGTACACTGTACTTCTACTCAATACTATCTATCTACCTACAAAGATTCCTGTTGATACCTCTGGTTGTTTTAGAGTGATGTTCTGGACAAGATGTGGTCAGACGGACGGACACAAACACGGACGGACAAATCTGCGACTAAAGCTCTCCCTTCGGAGAGCATGAATTTATAACGAATATCATCAAAACATGCTTCAAATAAATAACTACTACGGTCAACACATGCAATCAATGATACCCACCGCCCCCCCCTCCTCCCCCACAGTAGAGAAAGTCACGCCCTCGTTGTCAAATCCTGAATCCGTCATTGGTATGCCAGATAATATTGTGAGAATATAATATAGGTGTTGTATAGAAAATCCCAAAAGGGCCAGTCTTAATCTCCATATGGAGTATAAACAAGCTATTCTTGTATACAAATGTCTAACCCACAACACCCCTGTATATCTCTACCAAATTCCACAAAGTGCAGTACTCTGGCAGGCAACTTCGGTCATCTTCAAATGACCTTCTCTCTGTCCCCCAGCCTAACCTTGAGCTCTTCAGGAAGGCAATCTCATATCGTCGGTTGTATGCGCAAACGACGTAACTACGTTTTTTGAGATTTTGTTTATCAAATTGAATTTACGTTTATTTTCTCCCGCTTCTTTTGCGCAAATACCGTAACTGCTATCCAATCGCAAAGCTTAAATATGACCATGTGACCAAATGACGTAAATTGATTGGTCCAGAAAAAGTGTATGAGCAAAAGACGTAACTACACGTAATCAAGAGTTGACGATTGGAATTGTTGGCTGAACGAACGTTTTAGCGAAAATCTGTGTTAAAATCTGTTTCTCTTTTAAATAATAATAAATCTTACAACATTTTGTATCATTATGTAGCGATTGAAAAGGCTTACAATTTGTATGAAAACAAATATAATAGTGCTGGTAGTCTATCTGTACAACAGAGGAAAAACTGTAGTACATGTAAAACATTTCGATACGTTTTATTGACATTATTAACGCGTATATATTTTCAACCTTCATACATGTAACTAATTAAAAAATTAGGTTATTGTATTATATGAGATGTCGTAAGAAATCTTTTGTAAAGCCGTATACAGATCAATTAAAATGATAATTATACATCTGATCGTCCGTCCGTGCGGTTAGATAATCCTATAGGCCGCGTCAATAAATAATGCCGACATTTTATTTTATGTCGATCTAAAATTTGTTTCTCTTTTAATGAATAATAAATCTTATAAAATTTTGTATCATTATTTAGGTACTAGTATTGAAAAGCGTAACATTTTGGTATCAAAATAAATATAATCGTCTTGTTCGTCTGTCCGTACGAGTGTGGAAACATAGCTGCATGTTTAATATTTTGATACGTTTTACTAAATTTATAGACGCGTATATATTTTGAACCTTAGTAACATATTTAATAATTAAGATATATATTTTTAATGAGGTATCTTTTGAAAGCTATTGCAAAGTGGAATACAGAAAAATCAAAATAATATCTATTTATTTGATCGCCTGTCCGTGCGTATAAAATATTCTATATAATTTGCTTTTTGTAATTTAATAATGTTATTTACGCACGCAACACACACTAGCCTATTTTGCATTAAGATATTATTTAAGAAGGACGTCAAAAGACGAAGACGTGCGTTTTGGACGTTATTCATAATTTTCAAACTTGGATTATTCATTACTGACGAGAACGTTCGTAAAAGACGCTTTACGTCACAATATTCAGTAAAATCACGTGCCTTAACTATTTGCGCCAATATCGCATGCGCGTAGTGTCAAACGTTTCGCGATGTTTTTCGGCGTAGCTGTCTAAGCTCACTTTTGACCTACATTTCTGTATAATGTCTGGGATTTCAGAAAACCGCCGTTCTATTGGATGATTTTATCAGCACTGAAAATGACGTGTGGGGAAACAGAGAAAATCCCGTTTTCGATTGGATGAACCTGATACGCGCGAAAAAATAAAGGTCACACTATTGTAATGCATGTGTTTTACGAAATTTTGCTTCGTTCGTAGATTAATTTTTTGGGATATTGCTTTCTAACGTGTTTTTATATTGAAACATTAAACATTTATGTGTAAAACAAAATATTTCATAGATAAAATGAATTTCGTCTCCAGATGTGAACCGGTTTATAGTAAAAAGTCTGACATATTACCCAATAATTATTAGGTTAGCCTCACTACGTCCAGATTCCGGGGTTTACCCTTTGAGAGTCATGAAATTAGTTTGTGCTGTAAAATTTTCAAGAAGTTTAGATGTAACGCTGCCTTTCCCCTGGAATTTAATTGAATCTAAGAGGTTAACGTCCACTATTATAAGTAATGAATTAAATTAAAACCTGGAACAATAAAACATTTTATTTTATGAATGAATTATATTTATTGTTGCCCATGTTTGCGATTGGAGTTCATTTGTCTAGAATATATAACGCAACAACTTTTGAGTTGAAAATGTCATTTAATGTTATTGACTTGAGCATGTGCTTTGTGTGCAAGATAAGACTTGCACGTTTTTCCTGCCTCTGTCTGTCATTACACAAGTAATAAATGTCCTTCACGGAATTTGAAGACATCACTTACTTTCTAACAAAGTTCGCCAAAATAGCTGTCCACTGATTCTTGACAATAATCATTCTAAGTTTTCCGTCATCTGTGTAATATTTATGTATACAAGCACTTTTTTTTAATCCGACGCCGTTTGTCTTTTTTAAAGACATTTCTTGTTTGCAATAAATATACCAATGAAAGTATACCCCTCAAAAAAAGTTACGAACCACTATTGCGTAGCACTATTTTGAAAAAGTTCACCTACTGAATTTGTGAACATTGAAGAACAATGTTTACTGATGAGGCCACTTTATTTCCTTCGATAATGGTTGGAGACATGTGCAGTGGTACAAAGAGCGATTTAATGACTGTTGCGACCAGAAACTTGATAGGTTGTGTGGTGCGTCATTAGTTGGTTAGGGTGGGGTCTCCTATGATTGTTCTTCAGACTTGTACGCCATCCTTGAAGACGATTTGACCGGGTACCACTATCAAGATAAGATCAAGGAGGCTTTTGTGACCCTTATACTGGTGCTGTGGACCAGGACTTTATGGTTATGGACGGAAACGTCC